>Ga0326512_10000234_pt1 | contig 47216 bp, 85 predicted proteins | sample 1_2617_0518_D_FD_203652 | JGI IMG/M metagenome (GOLD analysis project Ga0326512, IMG submission 203652) | Bovine rumen microbial communities from UC Davis, California, United States - 1_2617_0518 | ecosystem: Host-associated > Mammals > Digestive system > Stomach > Rumen | place: USA...
GAATCTCCATCCCATAAAAAAAACGACTCCAGAATGTAAGGGTGATAATTATCTATGCTTTGATAATCCTTGAGTTGTTGATACTTTCCGTTTATATGCCCCCCGCAAGAAAGATTCGCATATCGTTCTCCGAGTTTCGTTTTTTTTTTGAGTTTCGAGGAGTTCGTCCTGAATCCAATGTCTTGACTCCCCCCCCGCCAGAAAAATCCTCATTGAATCCTCCGTGGCGTTCTCGTATGTTTGGCCCTGCTCCATGCGCTTGCAAGTTTCTTTCCAGAAGGGGTTCAGATTGGCTGTCACCCCCCCTGCCATATATAATTTCATGGCAGCTTTATCTCCTTGCTTTAGGAAAACATCGCCATACCCCCCCCCACATAACTCTGCGATCATGCCGGGATAGGAGTGTGGGGCAGCGAGATAAACATTCACGGCGTAAACCACATGCCGCAATGCGGACATTTGATCTCCTTGGGTTCTTCGTCTTTCGGCTTTTCCTCCGCAGGCGCGAACAGATCATCAAGGGCGGTTGTGTCGGTCTGCGTAAAGCCGAAGTCCGACATGTCGAAGTCCATTTCCAGCTCCGCCAGTTCAGCTTCCAGTTCCGTGAAGTCCCAGCCGGACATTTCGGCGGTCTTATTATGCGCCAGCGCATAGGCCCTGCGCTGTTCGTCGGTCAGTTCGTCGAGACGGATGCAGGGCACCTTGTCCATGCCCTTCTCAATCGCCACAAGCTGGCGTCCGTGGCCTTCGACGATGATGTTGTTTTCACCCCAGATACCTATGGGGTCAAGAAAGCCGAACTGCTCGACGGAAGCGCGAATGGTCGCAAGGTCTTCCTCTGCGTGTTTTCGGGCGTTGTGTTCGTAGGGCGTCAGGTCTCCCGGCGGGAGATAGACGATTTTCAGATTTTCCATAGTTGCCTCCTATTCTAAAACCGCCGCAAAGCGGGTTTTTAGCGTGTTTCGCCTTACACTTATAAGTTATCGTGCAAAAAAGAAAAACGGGTATTTGGCCCGTTTCTGCGCGTCTAACAGTAAAAAGGCGGTCGACGCATCGCTGTACGCCATTAACCGCCGGTGATTCCGCGTTCTTCCCGGGTTACTATACACGCGGATGTATAGGCTATTCACCGCCCCCACCTGCGGTGTTTATAATCCCCGCCCCTGATGGAGCGACTACTCTTTTTGACCGTCTGACGCGCCTACATGAACACGCCGCGTAGGGACGCGGCCCTTCGACACATCGGACGGCGGTGGAGCCACAGGCAGGATTCGAACCCGCGTCAATCGGTTTACAAAACCGCCTCCCAGCCAACTGGGCGACTGTGGCATGTGGGCTATCGAATGGATTTGCACCATTGACTTCCGACTTACGGGGTCGGCGTTCTACTGGCTGAACTACGATAGCATGTAGCCCGCCTTTAATCGCAGGACGGAAGCCGCCGTTGATCTGCGACAGGCGGGCGGCCACGGCGAGGAGATTGAGAGAGACCGTGCGCCTTGGCTTATAGCCGTAGGGGAAAGATGCCTATGAAGGGAAATCGTTCAGAAGCCAATTCACGTCCCCACCAACGCGAAAGGAGGCGGCGCGGGTGAAAAATCCAAAAGCCCCGCACACTTTTTTAAGTCCCGCCATAAAGGGCATCGCCCCCTATGGCCCAACCTGTGAACGGGACTATTTATCTACCGTCCGCATGTTAGTATTATAACCGAAAACGAATGCACTTTGATGCCCTAAAAATCAACCCGTTTGGGCGTTTTCGTTTTTCAGTTCGCGCAAAATCCAGAAGAACTTGCGCCGCGCTTCGTAGAACTCATTCTTGCCGCAGGGCGGGCGTGAATCAGGGTCAGCCATTGCGGCCTGTACGCCGCCGCGTGTAGTTACGGCACGAAGCAAGGATGGATAAATACTGTACCCGTTATTGATTCTGCTTGCCGCCATTACCGCCTGTTCGATTATGTGGACATCCCTTAACAGCCTGTCCCGCTTTGCGGCGGTTGCGGCCACCGGGTCACTGGTTTGCCCGCTTCCGTGGGGCAGGAACACCCCGTATTCCTTTCCGCCCTTATGATAGGTCGCCGGGGTCGGAGTGGAAATGCGCGTGGTAAGGAGCGCCGCCGCGTCCCGCTTCTTTTGGTCGTACTGCAGGCAGAAGTAGGTCAGTTCCTTGTATTCCTCCCATGATATTCCCCAGTCGTCTAATTTAATGGGTCTGGTACTCGGCATAGGTTACTCCTTCCGAAACAAGATATTTTGCAGGCCCTTCTCCGCGCCTTGAACATCGCCAGAAAGGGCCTGGCCCCGCAAGGTTCGGTATTCCTGCTTTGAGATTTGCCCGTCGTAGGATTTAAGGCGTGTCAGGAACGGATTCGCGGCGAGGTACAGACTGGCGTCCCGCTGTACCTCACGGGAAGCTTTTGATTGGGTATTCATATGACCTCCTTTACTTCACATAGCCAACAAACCAGCATTTTCTCCATAGCCGCAGATGCGCTTTTTCCACGGCCCTTGTACGCATCGGGCCTTTGGCCTTCCAGCCCATCATTTCCCGAACGAACGCCTTGCGTGATCGCGGCGACATCTGGAATGTAGCCGTGACTTCCATGTCAGTTCGCATCGGGTGCAACGGGGTGTTGTCTTGTGTCTCTACGAACTCTGGTATTTCTGCGACATCGCAGAACTTCGTGCCGTCACCGAAGAACAGGCACCCTTTGAGGTTCATTTCTTCTCCCATACGTCCTCCTTATATCATCCACATCGCCAGAGCGTACACTCCCGCCAAAGCGATGAATATGACCATTGTCCCTACCGCAATGACCATAATGGCCATCAGGATAGTCAGCAGCTTCTCCATTAGTCCTCCTTCGGCTCCAACGGCATCATGAACGGCGAGAAACCCAGCTTCACGCACTTCATCGCCGCTTTGGCCTTCACTTCATCGGGCATGTTGGTGACCTCCTGCACCGCTTTGTAAATGCCCGCCGCCATAACCCTTGGGTCATCTGGCATCGGCACGCCGTACATCTGGCAGTATTCACGCACCGGCCCCCAATCGTCGTTCATGACAAAGGCTGTAAAGGCCGCGTTCCTGTTCTTGACAAACTCCTTCATGTCAACGCCCATGCTATTCCTCCTTCGGCTCAACTTCAATGCTTTTTGTTTGTTGCCACTCATGCAGGACATACGCAAATGCGAAGTACGGTTCTGCATAATGGCTGTTTTCTTCTGCTTTCTGCTGTAGCCACTCCACCGGCACAGCATCCACGACTTCGGGCTTGTAGCCGTCCAGAAACCTGTCGAAAAACTCCGCAATGGTCATCTGCATTTCGTAGGTCGCGCCGCCGTGGGATTCATCCACGATGGGGACGAAGATGGTCTGGTAAAGGTCGATTAATCTACTCATCGTCATCCTCCCATCCGTCCCTGTATTGCATGTCCGTGCAAATGGCTTGACCTCCAAGCGTTTCCCTGATGTAAAGTGCAATATGTCCTGCCGGTTGCTTCGGCCCAGAGCATTGTCCGTCCTCATTCCATACGCATATTTTCTGATTGCAATAAACTACCATATCACACCTCCAATCGCACTTGCCCTTCCAGCGGCGGTTCTGGCCTTGCCTGCCATGATAACTGCTTAATCAACGGCACCCACCTGTCCATGTTCTGCGGCACGTTGTACATGCCACACGCTTGCCACGATTGCCGCCAGTCGGTCGCCTCGCTGTTGGATATGCCGTACAGTTCACACTTGTTATATCGCCGTCCACGGTATTCGTAGGTCAACAGGTGGTCGCAGGCCTTGCACCGAAGGCAACCACATGTTCCGAACCGCATGTGCATAGCCTGTAGCTTTCGTTCGGTCATCCTTCCCTCCCCGGGTACTTCCCGCACCCGTGCTTCTCCGGGCAATAGTGCAAAATCTCGCACTTCGGATAGAACACTTCGCCCACAAGTTCATTCCATTCGTCACTGACCTTAGACAATGCGCCATATATATCTCCGAACAGTTCCCTGAACTCCCAGTACGCCCGATTGCACATGCGCTGTCTGGACATGTCTATCAGGTTGCGCAGGTTGCGCTTGTCCACCACGCGGGTTGTCATTCCAAGGGGCAGGAGCATGGCGGCATCTTCGCGGGGGACGCCTTGCTTTATCATCCATTCGATGTCCTGCGCTATCATCTGCATACAGTCCTGATAGCACTCGCGGGTGTCCTCGTCCTTGGCAATACTCGGCGGCATGACGTACTCAAATTTCGCATAGTCGATGTACCTTGTGCTGGCCTGCAACCTCGTCGGCGCACCGCCTATGTGGGTGTACCACTCGCGGATGACGCGGGCGCTGTAGCCGTCCAAGATCATGTGTACTTCGGGAAACTCTAACGTTCTCCCGTGGCCGCTGGTGATGCAATCCCAGCCCCGCTTATAGTTCTTCTCCGGGTCGGACGTGTCCGCGCCACAGCAGATTCCCGCCCGTTCCCCGATCAGGGTTATGGGCTGTTTCGTAGTCTCTGGCAAGATGATGATGTGTCCCATTATTCGTCCTCCCTCCGTTCGCCGTTCGCGCAATAGAACCTGTTCGGGTCAAGTGTCAATACATGCCAGTCAACATCGAACTCGGCGCAATACCAGTCCGTTTCGCCGTCATACGGTGTCATCGGGTCATTCTCGCATGAAAAACAATGCTTGCAATCCCGGCAACGCACCACGGCCACCCTGTCACTGGTGTACTCAACATTGGTCATTTCGCGTCCTCCACATCCCATATCGGGCTGTTCGTCATCTTTGCTGCGCAGTTAGGGCAATACTTCATTGCCTTGGCAGCTATCCCCCAGACCACGCCGCAATTACTGCAATGGTAGTGGCGTGAACGGTCTTGTTCTTCCACCCATTCGCCATACACCACCGGCGCGGCATCAACGGCTGGAAGCATTGACAGTACATCCCTTGCTTCTTCCATTGCGCACCATTTCAGGCTGTGGTAGCCGTTCTCATCAAGATCGGAATATTCCTCGATGTATTCTTCAATCTCGGCCATCGCCGCCGCCCTTGAAATCAGGTCATCCATTCCCTTTCGCCTCCCTCACTTCTCGCTCGTTCTCCCTTGCTATCCTTGCCCGCATCTTTCGCACCTGCTGGGCTTCGGACACTTTTGCCGCGCACGTTTTACACAGCACAGTCCCCGGTACAGCGGGCCTTCGGCAGTTGACGCACAGCCCCTTCGCCTTTAATTCCTCCCGCCGCTGGTGGGCGCGGTCGGCGTCACCGTTCGGGTGTTTCGCCCGCCACTCCCTGCGCCTATGCTCCGCACATATAGCGCACCGCGTCCGCCCCGGCTCCACATATCGTGTCTTGCACAGGTAGCATATGCCCTGATCTTTCAGCCGTTGTACATAATCGCGCTGATACTGTCGCTTCTTGGCCTTCCGCTCGGCTATCTCCTTCTGGGTGAAATCCTCCTGATACCGCCTGTTGTGAGGCGGTCTTTCCAGACCGGGCGGGAGATACCACCTGCCATCCTTCTTCTCGGCAGGGATTCGCCCCTGCCTGATATACTGCCGTACCATCTGCTCACATACGCACCATTGCGCGGCGTAGTCGGCGGGGGTCAGCCAACCTTCCATATCAACTCTCCTTCTGCATCTTCGCGCCGCAGTTAGAGCAGTATCGCTTATAGTATGGGTCTCGCTTACAAACCTTGCCGCACTCGGTACATCTCCAACGGGGCTTCCCTTCGTCGTTTGTGTAGTAGTGCCATTTTCCGAACTTGGCTTCCTTCTCCATGGTTCCTCCTATCTGCCGGTGCTACCGAAGCCGTTGGTTCCGCGTTCGCCTATGGACAATTGATGGACGATCTCAACGGGTTCATACAGCACGGGCACGATCAGCATTTGTGAGATTTTGTCCCCGGCCTTCACGGTGTAATCCTCGCCGCCCATGTTGAACATGTGGACAAGGATTTCGCCACGGTAGCTTTGGTCGATTACACCAAATGTCAGAATATCGTTGCGAGTCATAAGGCCGCTTTTCGGGAGCAGTACACCCGCCGTTCCCTGCGGAAGTTCTACGAATACGCCGGTGTTGAATGTAGCGGTCTGTTTGGCCTTGACAAGCCCTCCGTGCATGGCGTATAGGTCTAACCCTGCGTCGGTCGAATGCGCCCTTGTAGGGGCCAATTCCTGGCTTAAAATGCGTACTCTCAAATCAGGCTCCTTTCTCCGTGATGCGGTCGCCGGGTATAGATTCATTGAAGCTGATTTCAAGGCCGATGGTATCCATGACCTCTTGGATGGATTCATCGGAGGTCAGCGCGTAGGACACTTTCTCGTCGATCAGGTTCAAGACGTCCTTACAACGCTTGGTTCCGAAGCCATGGAGTTCATGAAGGGCGAGACAAACGGCGGCGTAGCAGAGGCGAAGGGTTTCGATCTTCCCGGCGACATACCCGTCCTGCTGGCCCTGCTTCTCGGCATTGCGCAGGTCTTCGATTGTGATGCCGTTCTTCTGGATGCGCTGAAATGCTTCATGGTCGGCGATGCGCTGTTGGCGTTCCTCCGGGGTCAAGGCCCAGAAGGCGTCGATGTCCTGTTTTCGCTGTTCACGGGTGCGTTCTCGCTCACCCATGCGGCGAATTTCGCGGCTGCTCTTGGTATTGCGGCTGAACTTGACCTTCTTCATTCGCTCACCCCCCTGTTCCATTTCTGCAGATAATCGACCACTGCATAAAACTTCAACCACAATAGCCCCCAGAGGCCCAGAATGCCGTTGTAGACCCGCCCGTGGGTGGGGGTGTAGTATTTCGCCGCCAGTTCCTGTTGGGCTTCGATAAACCGCTTTCTGTCGCCCTGAGTGCGCAGGGCGTCCTTGGCTTTGAGACGTTCGAACGCGGCCTTGATTTCTGCGAGTTCGATGCTGTCGGATAGTGCCTGCTGGGTCATGCCATCGACGATAGCCCCGCACAGATTCGGGTCGCCGATGGTTCGTATTACTATGGCGCGATTATTCATCGTCTATTCCTCCGCTTGCGTATTTTGTCGGTCACCATCTTGGTGTGGGCGTCCGCTTCCTTACCGATGTTCAGCGCGGCGCGTTCCTTTTGTATTTCGCCCGTCCAGTCGAGGTATGCCGTGCAAGTTGCATGGCATACCATAGTGCGATTGGAGCAGGTATAACAGGGTGAGTGTATCATTTGTCAGGCGTCCAATCCCTGATTGTAGGGATAGCAGTTCTCCCGGACGCGGAAGTGGGACAGGTTGTGTGCGAAGGCATAGATTGTGGATTCGCAGCGGGCACAAAGATCGTTGGAGCCACGGTAATGCCGAACGTAATCACGAAGGTTGAGAACGTACTTCGGATTGTAGCCCTCACAGCCACTAACCTCGTTATAGCGGTAAACCTGGCTGAACTGCACCAGCGCGTTGTAGGATTCGCCGCGATAGATTGCGGAGAGTATAGCCGCGCCTACAAGAGCGGGAATACGGCAATCGCCACTCTTAAAACCGTGCCCGTGGGTTGAACCACCCATGATTTCATACAGCTTGCGCACATCGTCATAATGGCGTTCGATATAATCCACGATCTCGGCGGGGTCTGCCCGATGTGCGCCCGGTATCTTATAGCGGATATACGCGGAAACGCTCGGCCCGGTATAGCGGAACACAGGGTCGTCAATACCCGACATCAGGGTGATGTTAGAATAGGTGCGCTTGCGGCCCATGTCGATGGTGAATATCTCACCGGGCGCGTGGTGGACGTTATAGGTCACCAGCATGTTAACGGGCGTATTGGCTTCAATGATGGCATGGAGGCGGTGCTGGCCGTCGATCAGTTCGCCCTGTTCGTCAAACGCGATACCCTGATGGGTAAGGTTCCAGTTGCCGTTCTTCATCATGCGGGCGTAGCTGTGGACGGTGGACTTGAGGACGGGGCGGTTGTTCTTCATGTTGCTTTCGAGCATGGTCTTTGCCATGTCAGGGGTGATTTTAATGACTCTGCTTTCCATCGTTAATCTCCTTCTGCTTTCAGATAGTTGAGTATTGTCTGTCGGGCTTCTTCCCAGCCCTTACAAATGACGGCCTTATTCCCGGCCCTATTAAGTGCGGCTATCCATCCGCGCTGTACGTCGCTTGCCCTTCCTCCTTTCTTTCGCTTCATTTCGATATACAGCGCGTGGTATTTGCCGCGTCCGACTGGCAGGCATATATCAGGAACGCCGGGCTTAACGCCCTGATATTTCAGGTTCCGCGCTTCCACGGGATTCCTGCTGCCGCCGTTCGGTATGTGAAACATAAGCGCCAATTCCGGGTAGATTCGATTGGCGTATTCGGCCCATTCGAACAGGGCCTTTTGTTCCTGCGATTCAGACGGTATGATCGTTGCCATTTCCGATCTCCTTTGCCAAGGCGGCTATAAGGCCGATGATTCCAAGGGTCAGACCGCAGATCACTATAAGGGTGAACCCCGCGCAGAAGATTCGGATTCCGGCGGCAACGCCTTGGGTTATCCATTCTGCGAGCATTCCGTCACCTCCTTATGGTCGTATTCCCAATGAACGCAGGTTATTCCCATGCGGTGAAGGGTCTGCAGTATGCTCACGGCTTCCAACTTATTCTTGACGGGGAAATCATATTTCCCGGTCGTGGTCTTAATGTGCATTATCATCGTAGAACCTCATGTTCATGGGCTTGAATATGCACCATGTCCGGGCTGTCTGGCCCTGTCGCTGTTTGGCAATCTCTACGGTGAAAGGTACTCCCGCCGCGTTCTGCGACCGTTCCCAGATGCCGTCGTGAATACATTCATCGCGCTTCTTGCCGATGTTCTTGATGGTCGGGTCGTCCGGGTTATCCGGGGTGTGTATCAGTAGCACGTTATCCGCGTCCTGTTCGAGGTCGCCAGACCCGCGCAGTTCGTCCAATGTGGGTGCCCTTCCCCCCTTCTTCGAATCGTCCTGCGACTGTCTGCGCACCTGCGCCGCCGTGAGAATCGGAATGTTCAGCGCGAGGGCCAACTGCTTCAAACCCTTGGAGATAGTGCCGAGGCGTTCAAATTCAGCGTTGGTCTTCTCGGTCGTTCGTAACAGCTGAATGTAATCCAGCACCAGCAAATCCAGTTCTCCGCGCTGTACAGCATGCCGGGCGATACTACCGAGACGTTCAATCGTCAGGCCGTAACCTTCGTAAATATGCAGCCGATCTCCTACGCCGCTTTCCTTCACCTCCACAAGACCGTTGTTCATACGTTCCCAGTCAGCGTCGGTCAATTCACCTGTCCGCTGGCGGGTAATACTGACCATGGACGTTGCCGCCAGCATCCTCTGTCCAAGCTGAACCGCGCTCATTTCCAAGGAAACATAACCTACATGGAATCCGGCCTTCGCGGCGTACATGGACGAAGCCAGCAGAAACGCGCTTTTGCCCTTGCCGGGGCGGGCACCGACGATGGTCAACTCCGGGCGAACCAGCCCTCCGCAGAGGTAGGTGTCCAATTCTGTGAACCCGGTCGGGATATGCTTCTCCTTCTTCTCCGCGCTTTCGAATGCCATGATTGATATATCACCTCCGTTAATCCATCCCTTGTCGTGCTGCTGGGCGCGGGTCGTGATGTCATTACACGCGCCCTCAACCAGTTCGATGATTGAATCAGCGGTCATGTTCTCGGCCTTCACCTTGCGGTTGATGGCCTCCGCCACCATCTGCAATCGTCGAAGGTTCGACTTTTCAAGTACGATGGCGATGTAGGCGTCCACGTTGACCGCGCTGGGTACTGACCGGGAAATCTCAATCAGCTTCGCAGGGCCGCCGATCACGTCAAGCTTCCCCCGGCGGGTCAACTCCGCGTCAACCGTTGTGAGGTCTACCGCGTCCCGACTGTACGCCACCGTCAGCATCGCGTCGAATATCTCCCGGTGCTCCGGCTCGGCAAAATCGTCAGGCCGAAGCCGTTCAATTGCCTTGCCGGTAGCGGTCTTGGAGCGTAGCATCGCGCCTAAAACGCTCTGCTCGGATTCGATGTGGGCAATCATATCTCAATCCCTTGCTTCTTCTTCGCCCAGTATTCGTCGGCGAACTTTTGTTCAAGCTGTTCCCGTTCCTCGCGGGAAAGGTCTTTAAATGAAGGGGTGTATTGCTCCTCAACTTTACCGGTTGACGTTTCATCCTCCCAGCGTCGCTGATTGAGATAGGTCGAAGGATGCGGGATATACTGCATATCCTTTTCCTTCCACTCCCCTTCCAATCTGCGGTTCACATCGGCGAGGATTAAATGAAGAAGGTCAGCGCCCGGTGCAATCTTCTTCCACGCTTTGAGGGCTGTTGTCTTGGATACCTTGCGAGGATAGCAGTTCCAGAAGTCGGTAAAACCGTCAGGAATCTCACCTTCTGCGCTTTTGCGCGTAATAGACTTTTTGTATTCCTTATTGGTATTACTTTCTTTTACTTTTTTAAAGTCAGACTTTAAATCTTTAAATGTCTGCCTTTTAAAAAATGAAAGGCTGCTTTTTAGTTTTCGCCTTCGGCCATCGAATGATTCCCGCTTCAAATATCCAAGGTTTACAAGTTTCGTAACCGCTGTTGCTACCTTCGTAACGCTGCATTGGCAGAAATTGGCGAGGTGTTCATTGCTGGCCCAGCATCCATCTTCATCCCTGTCAAGGCTATCGATTTCAACCAGGATTCCCTTCTCAAGCATTGTCAGCCGTTCATCCAGCCAAACTTCCTTCGGAATCCATACGCCTTTGAAATCACGTTCTGTCATGCTCAATGCCTTTTGTGTGGGAGGCATAACCCGTCAGTCAAAAGGGAGATCGTCGTCATCGACTTCGGTAAACTGGTCGTTCGGCGCTTCTTCCTCCTGTTCATCGGGCGGGGTCTGCGGGCGGTCGGCGGTCGGGCTTCCGAGGGCTTCAACGCTGTCGGCGATGATCTCGGTGACATAGCGCTTGGAGCCGTCCTGCGCGTCATAGGAGCGGGTCTGGATGCTGCCTTCAACGGCGATGCGGCGACCCTTGGAAAGGTACTTATTGCAGAAGTCGGCGGTCTGCCGCCATGCAACCACGGTCAGAAAATCCGCTTCGCGCTGGCCTTGCGCGTTGGCGAAACGCCGCTGTACGGCGACCGTGAAAGTGCTGCGGGAAATACCGTTCTGCGTGGTGTGAGCTTCCGGGTCGCGGGCAAGGTTGCCGATGATAATTACACGATTAATAAGTCATACCTCCTTATCTTGCGTACCATTTATCCGTGTTATCGAAGCACGGGTTCTCGATCTTCCAACGGGGGACGGGTTTAAACGCTTCGATGGCGTGAACGGTTCCTATGGTCAGGATTGCCACCATAACAATCAGGATTAACTTCTTCATGCTGACCTCCGTTTCAGCTTGTAGATTTTGCAGATGGTTTTGTCTGCCGGGACGCCGCCGTTCAGGTGGTACTTCTTGAAGAAATCCGCCTTACCGATGGTGTGTATCTCCGTGTGATGTTCCCTGCACAGCGGCAATACTTCCATGCCTTCATGGACGATCTCGTCGCGGTCGCGGCCCATGCCAACGGCGTCAAGGTGATGCAAGTCTGCTTTCTTGCCGCAGATGGGGCACTTCTTGGAGATCAGGCACGCATACACGTAATCGTCGATGTCGTCCACGTATTCCAGCATCGGGCGCTTCGTCGGAACGTCGTTTCTGACGATGAACCGGGCCAGCCACGACTGAAACGCTGCCACGATGGACATCGGAGCGTTGGAGAGGGAAAACATAGTGTCCGCCATCTCCAACAGTTCCCCGGCCCAGAAGTCCAGTTTCAAAACCTCCTTCATGGCTTCGGTGGTATCTCCCGCCCAGTCGGCAATTTCGCGAATCATCGCGTAGCAGGAACGCCGCTGTTTATCCGATAATGGGCGGGAATCAATGAACTGGACTTCAACTTCCTTGTATTCGCGGTGACACATTCGGGCGAAGTTGTCGTAGGGAACCTCGATGGTCACCACGTTGCGGCGCTCGTCGTAGTTGGTGATCTTACCGCGCACTCTATCAATGACTTCCATATCAACCGGCCTTCCGCTTGTTCTTCTGAGCCTTGAGGGCCTTCATGCAATCGTAGCAGTAGATTCCCTTGTAGGTCAGCTTGGACTGGGCTATCAGTTCGGAGCCGGTCATCGTGTTTCCGTTCGGAAGCGCAACGCCGGTAATGACCTTCTGGCAACGTTCACAGCGAACGGTTCTGTCGGCGTTATGCAGGTCAATTTCCTTGATAACCTGTACGGCGTCCTTCTCTGAAAGGTTTTCCAGTTCCGGGCCGAACTCCGTCATGATCTCCATATAATCTTCATCGCTGGCGTGTTCCTTGATGTAGTCTATCTGTTGAGGCGTCGCGTGAGCGCCAGAAACAGGCTTCTCGGCGGGTTTCGTCTGCTGGGCGGGGGTTTCCTTGTGTTCGGGCTTCTGCGCCTTATTCGCCCGTCCTACGCCGTACTCGAAGGCCACGTTGTGGGTCTTGGAGTTGATGATTACCAGTCGGTTGATCTCACGGTGTTCGTTGTAGCCGATCTCGGAAACCTCGAAACGGTCGAAGCACTTTAACCGTCCGTCGTCGTTCTTGATCTCGCAGTTCGGCGGGCTGACCCAGATGAACGGCGAGGTATACAGTTCGCGGCCTATGCCCCAGTTGACCCCGGCACGCTTGAAGCTGTCAGATGCAAGGCCCTTCTGCGCTTCGGTGTTGGATTCAGTGCCCGTGTCCTCCTTATCGACCCAGCACCGCTTTTCGTCATCCCAGATGGAAATGGTGCAGTTGGCGTTGTCGCGGCTGTGCTTGCGCTGCCAGTTCATAGGGCCGAAGGTTTCGTCCAGTATGGACATGTCCACACGGGCATCCTTATATAGGAGCAGTTGCAGACCGTTCTTCTTGATCTGAGCCACGCGGCATTCAATCTCGCGGGCCGTCAGGGTGCGTATGATGTGTTCCATGTTATGCCCTCCTTTGGGGATTTGAAACGTATTGGTAGAGCATATCCTCCATCTTGTAGAGGGCGCTCTGAATCTTGATGAGATACTTGTCCTTGTCGAATACCTGCGCCAGTTCGTCCATGGCGGACTTTACGTTCGCGTAGGCGGCGTCGATGTGCGTCTGTTCGGCGCGGGTCATTAGATCACGCTCCTGTAGTAGTCGCGGGTCAGTCCCGCTATCTCCTTGGCGTATTCATCGGCGGCGATGCTCTCATACTGTTCGTATTCGGGCTGCATCTCGTCGAAGATGTCATCCAAGGTATCAAACCAGTCCGCGAACGCCGCATAGCCCTTCAAGCACTCCATGGCGTCGGCGATACTCTCCATTGCGGATTCCAGTTCGTTGAGCAGGTCTTCGTTATCGGGATTCTCGGCAAGCCTCTTAGTCTGTTCGGGTTTTTTCATTGACTTATCCTCCGTAACGTGTTATAATGTCTGTGACAGTTTTCCAGCGCTGTCTTCTGCTTGGCCGTCCGGGCTTCCAACCGGGCGGCTTTTTAGTCCATTTCGATGACGTCCCTAATGTTCCGGGTGAAGAAGGCGTCCGCTTCTTCGCGGTGTACCATCACCCGCCGACCGATGTGCAGTACCGGGAACTCAGGGTGGCGACGGTACAGTTCGTCGAACTGCCGCTGGCTCATACCGTATCGCCGGGCCGCTTGGCTCCTACTGATTAGGAACGGCGCTTCCTCATGGGTGATCTCCGTCATACGGCAACTGCCTCCTTATCTGACCAGATGGTGCCGTCGTCGAACTTCGCGGCGTCGATGGTGTGCATGTCGGTGCTATTCCCTTCGGCGTCGTAAATGAAGTCCATGACGTTAATCTGACCGTTGATGCAGAACATAGACAGATGATCGCCGTAGGGGTTGTACTCCTGATAGGCTTCCATGGCCTGTTGCATCAGGTCAATCAGCTTGGCTTCGCATTGCTGGCGTGTCATGCGGTTTCCTCCTTTCCAATCAAGTCGTTAATCGTGCAATTCAGAGCCTTAGCAAGCTTTGTAGCTGTGGCCAGCGACATTCCTTTACTCTTGCTCTCATAGTTCGCAATTAGTATTCGATGAACGCCGCTGATTTCGGCAAGCATGTCCTGCGTCCAACCCTTTTGTTTGCGTAGCTTTTCAATGTTGTACATTCGCTTCACTACCCTCCTTCTTAGCGTTGCTTTTTTGCTACGCTGTTATTATAGCAAATATGCTACAAAATGTAAAGCCCAAAATGTATTAAATTTACTATTTACTTTTGTAATAATTTTGCTACAATATAAATGGGAGGTGTGGTAGTAAATGAGCATTGGGGGTAATATCAAGCGAATCCGTGAGGATGCACAGCTTACGCAGGAGCAATTAGCGGAAATGATCGGCGTCAACCGTGTAACGCTTGCGAAGTACGAATCAGACAAAGTTACGCCGGGGGCAAAGGTGCTATCCCGGATTGCTATTGCGTTACACATAAGCCAGGACAAACTTACCGGGATAGAGGATGGCATGACGAAGGAAGACCGTGAAATCTGGGAGTTGCGCGAAAAGGTTCGTAGAGACCCAGAGCGCCACTATTTGTTTTCAATGGCAAGCGACGCCAGCATAGAGGATGTTCGTCAAGCCGTTGCGATAATAGATGCACTTAGACAGACAAGAAGGTGATAGTAACGGAAGCCCCATATGGAACCTCAATTCGTTTAATTGACTTGCCGTACAGTATAGGCGCAATGGTTGCGCTTGATGAAGAAGGATATGCCAGCATTTATATTAATGCACGGCATTCGTTTGAAAAACAAAAGCGTAATTTACAACACGAATTAAGACATTTACAGCGGGACGACGTTTATAACGATGAAAGTATTTTCAGAATAGAAGGGTATTTGAAAGGATCGGGAATATGAAGCGAATAATATCATTGGTACTGTTATTCACCATGATCTGGTCTTTATCTGCGTATGCAGAAAACACGAATCTTGGCATATCAACAGAATTATTATTAACTATGTATAGTGGGTATCTGACGCCTATAGGCGGGCCATATATGCCATTAGATATTTCGGAGAATGAAAAATCAAGTACTTCGATTATGAAAAAGCTTACCAGACATTGTACCATAAGCATCAATCAGGATAGCGGTATGGTTTCAAGTTTTAAACTGGTCTCAGATGAGGATGACGGTTCAGATGAACGTCTTGAAGAATTAATGATGTGCTTCGTTGGGGCGATAATGCTATTGAATATAGATATTACATTTGACGACGCAGCGGATTATCTAACACGAATGATTAGCAATCGTGAAGAAATCAATATTAATAACTATCATTATAGGTTTATATCAACACAGCCAATCTCCACAATGATTGGATTAGAAGTTACACCTGCGATTTAAGGGCGCACACAGCGCCCTCTCTTTATAGGTGGTGAAACAATGACGAAGAAAAAGCACACCCGCGCCAATAACGGCATGGGGTCAATCCGCCAGCGTCCTGACGGTCGCTGGGAGGCGCGGTATACGACACCAGACGGTCGCCAGCGTTCAGTATATTCAAAAACGGAAGCGGAAGTCACGAAGAAACTCCGGGCGCAGCTTCACGATCTGGACACGGGGCTGTGGCGTGAACCGTCTAAAATCCGTATGGCCGATTGGTTCGAAATCTGGCTGAAAGACTACCAAGGCCACAATGCAGATAGGACTATACTAAAATATAGAAGTATTGTGAATAACCACTTTGTGCCAATGCTCGGGCAATTAAAGGTGTCGAGCGTATTACCCATGCACATACGGCGTGTTGTAAATGATTTGCAATCAAATAGACTTGCTCCTGTAACAATTAGAAATTATGTGCGCATACTCGGTGCATGTTTCCAATGCGCTATAGATGCAGGTCTTATTCGGGAGAATCCTGTGGATGGGGTAAAAGTTCCGCGTATGACGCGCACAAAATTCACCATCATTGATCGGGCGGACATTCCGGCATTCATAGAAGCAGCACAGAACACACCTTATCCGAATGAACTGCTATTGATGTTCTACACGGGGCTTCGCGTCGGTGAGATTCGCGGGCTAAAATGGGGAGACTGTGATTTGGACGTAGGAATCATGAACGTGGAACGGCAACTGCATCCGATCAATCACGATCTCAAACGGTTTACCGCACCAAAGTATGGAGAAGTCAGGACAATACATATCGCCGATGAAGCTGTGGATGTATTGCGCATCCAGCGCCGCCGCCAACTCGAACAGCGGCTTGCATCTGGTGACTGGGAAGATGACGAAGTGACATCTGACCTTGTGTTCCGTCTGCCGAATGGTCATGCGCACAATGACCGAACTATCTACAAGGCCGTTAAGGCTGTCGGGAAAGCTATCGGAAAGCCGGAACTCCACCCGCACGATTTACGGCACTCCTACGCTGTCGCCGCACTTCGGTCCGGCGTGGACGTGAAAACTGTACAGCACAACCTTGGACACAAAACCGCGCAAATGACCCTTGACGTCTACGCAGCCTATACAGAGGACGCAGGAAAAGAGGGCGCGGGCAAACTCTCCGACTACCTCAAAAAATCCCAAAAATGAAGCTGTTTAGGGTATTATTTAGGGTCAAAAGAAGAAAAAGTGTCCAGAATTCCTTTGTTTTCTGGGCACTTTTGAATATTGCCTTTTAACTATTATATAAAGATTTCAGTTTTTGGTCGCTTCTCCGTGCTACTTGTAGCAACCTTCTTTCTATTATATTGTAGCACGGAAAAGCAAGCCCCTGCGCGGGCTTTAGGGTAAATCAGGGTCAAAAAGACCCGCCCATGGTAGGACGGGTCAGGGTCATTCTTGCAGCTTGCGCATGACGCTATCATATAGACGCGGTATGATCGTGTGTATGGTGTCCATCAGTTCATCCATGATGGGCCATATATCATCCGGGTTCCTGCCGTTAATTAGCCGCGAGAAGTCCGTGCCGCTGTCATACGTGATTGTGGTTTCGGCAGGTTCCGGCGGGGCAGCGAATGAATAGGACGGTTCCGGTAACATCCGGGCATTCGGCTGTTCCGAATTTCCGAACAGTTCATTTCGGATGGTGTAGAATGCGGCAAGCTTGATGCAGGTATTCGCGTTGGGGTTCCGCTCTCCCATGCACTCGGCGATGGCCTCTTGCAAATCCTGTTCGTTTATCAAGAGGCCACCTCCTTACATCTGTTCGATCTTGTCGACCAAGCGCTGAATGTCGCGCTTGATCTGCTCGTTGGGCGCATCAGCCATCATGCTACGCAGGTCTTCGACCATACCGTCATCGCGGCTGTAACGTCCCATGGAATCCCTGCGGGCGTTCATACGTCCACGGGCATAGGAGCCGCGATAGGAGCCGCCCATGCCGCGTTCGCGGGAATACCGATAGGAGCCTTCGGGGTAGTTGCGGGAGGAATACCCTTCGGATTCCTCGTAGGCTTCGATGATCTTGTCGATGTTCTTGACCGCGTGGGCCAGCTTGTCAACGACATCGAGGGTGCCGGTGGACATATCCTTGCCACCGTATTCCTTCAATTCGTCGCACAGCTTTTCCTTGAGTTCATACAGTTCGTGCATACGTTTCTCCTTCCTCACGCCACGCGGTTGATCGTCAGATTGGCGTTCTGCAGGCTGATAACCGGGGCGGGCGTTACGGTCGCGTCCTCGGAGGCGGCGACATTACGCACGGACAGGGTGAAGCAGCATCCGCGAGGCACGGTAATGATGGCGGTAGAGGTTACGTTGAAATACTGTTCAACCGCCGCAGGGGTTACGATTGCACGGCTGGTAAGACGGGGTTCGCCGTTTACAGTCAACGCAATCGCAATCGGGCCGACAGTACCGCCCTCAGGGAGGGCGATATTGCCGTTGAAGGTCACCTGATACCGGGCGAAGCAGTTAGTGGTGTTGCCACGGAGAATAAAGATTCCGGTCTCGTCCTCGTGATAGACATTACCACGGGTACACGGAATGGAGGCGGTGAAGATCGCCGGGGCGTTGAGCGCAACGCTCTGGACGGCATTAGCCAGATATTCAGCCATGGTCAATCCTCCTTACGCTACGCCACAGCCACAGCCGACATTCTGGCCGCCGCAGGTGAAGATCGGGGTGCGACCATAGACCGGGGTGGTGGGAACGGGGCAGGAGTTCAGACGGTTGTACAGAGCATCAACTTCATTGGAGAAGCCCTGCTGAATCAGCGCGTTCTGCGCGTTCTGGCTGGCCTGCATGGTCGCCATGTTCAGCTGGTTCTGCAGACCGACGTTCTCGCGCTGGGCCTGGGCCAGCTGGTTCTTGACGCCATCCAGTTCGAGGGCGCACAGCTTGTCGAGGATAGCCTGCGTGTTCGCGGTCTGGGCGGTGATGACATCGCGGATACCATCGGAGACAGCGGCGCGGTCGGCGCAATTTTCAGTCGCGATGGTATACTTAAGGTCAGAAGTGGCGGCGCGGTTGTCACAGCAGCAAGCCGCCAGCTGGGACTGAATCGCGTTCATGCCCTGCATGGAAGCGGTCTGGGCCGCGAAGGAGCGTTCCAGGTCGGAAATCTGATTGGTGTACATCTGCTGGGCGATAGCGTTCTGAGCGCCGTTGATAGAGGCGTTCACGCCAGCGAAGCCGCCACACAGCGCGGTCTGGACATCGCCGAAGCCGCTGGTGATGCTCTGCTGGATGCCATTGATGGAGGTATTCAGCATCTGGTCGCGGAAGCCGCCGTTGATCTGGTTGGACTGGTTCATCCAAGGATAGATTTCACCGGCACCGCCGAAGCCGCCGCCGAAACCGTTATTCCAGCCGCCGCCAAGCAGCAGGAACAGAATCAAAATCCACCAGCCGTTGCCGTCGCCGAAACCGAAGCCGCCGTTATTCATGGAACCGGCGGGCTGTACGAGCATGGTCGTGCCCATGCTTTCATCAGTCAAAGCCATTGTTGTAGTCCTTTCAAATGTATTATTCAACCGTCTGCGCGCTTGACGGGTGAAGTCAGATGTGGTAGAATATTTATAATCCAACTAACCAAATTATCGGGATGCAATAATCGAATTGCATTTCTATCCAGCCCGCCCGGTGGCGTAGTTGGAGATGTTCAGAGTGCCGCTCTGCCGGGTACGACAGCCGGAAATCTGTGGAAGGCCGTGGTAAGCCGAAGGCCAAGGCGAGCCACAAAAGACGTTCTCTGCTGGTCAGAGGGCGAGAAAAAGCGTTGTTCGCTTGCGGATGGCGCTTCTTTTTATTTGCCGCCCATCATCCGCTGTAGCTGGTTCGCCATCTGAACCGCCTGATTGTACTGGGTCTGGGAAACCCGACCCGAATTGAGAAGGTTCTGAACCTGCTGGCGCGGGTCGCCCTTGAACATCTGCTGGAACTGCTGGAAGCGTTGCATAAAGCCGTTCATGGGCGTCTGCTGCGTCATCTGCTGATACAAAGGATTATTCATTCAGTGCCGCTCCCTTCTTCGATTCAATCTCCGCTTTGAGGGCGTCTATTCGCGCCGCAAGGGCGTCTATTTCAGCCTTTGTGGCGTAGTCCGGGGAAGTTATAGTAGAAGGGTTTGAAGCGTTTATAGGCGCGTTTGCGGGCGATTGATCGCGGATGGTGTAGTCGAGGATTTTCATGGACGGCATACCGCTGGCGTCGGCGGATTTTAGGAATATCCGCTGGGATTCGCTATCCCATAGCTGAACCGTGGTGTTCGGGGCGACAAGGTAGGACTTCGCCCCGGCTTCGCCCTGTACCCAAATGATGGAATTGGTCTGCTGGGCGGGCTGTTGGGGTATCTGCAGTTGATACTGTTGCGGGTAGTACATGGGTTGATAGGTCGCCGGGAAGCCGTTGTTATAGGCCATTGTCAGTCCTCCTTTTCGGGTGTCCAATAGTATTGCGGAATCTCATTTGAACTGTCCCAACTGTCGTACAAAGTGCCATCTACAAGCGTTGCGGTATGACCGCCGAAGCCAAGGACATATATGCCATGCGGATGATCGTGGGCGAAGTCTGCGGCGGTATAGCACGCAGGGCATGTGTTCGGGACGGCATAGCGGTAGAATCCATTCTGTCGAAGCACCGCGCCCCAGACGCTATCAGAGGATGGCATATCTCCCATCTGGTAGCCGTTGGCGGCAATCATGGCGAAGGCCGTTTCCCAGTCCACATCGAGGGCCACGGAAACCGCGCGGACGGCGCAATCTCCTACCCTACGCCCGGTAGGATTATTGTTGAACTCATGCCATATACTCATGCCTGTCGTCAAACATCGCTTTCATATAGAGTACATACTGTTTTATCCCGTCTATATCTGAGCCGTAATAGGCCGTCACACGGGCTATTTCATCGGCTGGAAGACCGATGCGTTTTAATGTTTCAATCATCTGCTCCATGCCATAATTGTCCCATTTTTGACAGAAATCCGACAGGACGCCAACGGGACGCTTGCGGGACACATTCGGGACATTTTCAAAAAATATGCAATTTAATACTTTCTTAATAAGTTTATACTTATATTCTTAATATTCTAAGTTTATACTTATAGACAGATCAAGGGAGTACATTAAAGGAGGACACTACAATGACGATGAAGGAACTGTTTAAGAAGGTCGAAACCTACAACGAGATCGCGGAGATGATGGGAACCGACAAGGCCAAGCTGGTACTGACCGACATCGATGACAAGTTCGGTTTTGCGAAGGTCGAAGGTTCCTTCAAGAACTACAAGGAGTTCACCAAGTTCGTCAAGGACGAATACTTCAAGGACGTTGCCGAGAACCTCATAAAGTCCAAGGATTGGGAGATTGACGGCGAGATCACCTTTCAGTGGGGATGGAACAAAGAGAACAACTCCAGGTACGGCGTAGAACTGGCAGCGATCTAATAACAACGCCGAGCCTGGGCGGCAATACCCCGGCAACACCGCGACAGATTGAAAGGAGATTACCATAATGAAGCATACTGACATCGAAGCCATCATGACCGCGAAGGTCGCCGAATACGCCGCCAATGGTTACATCCTCTCCACCGCCACTATGAGCGGCCATCAGGGCGAGGTCGCCAAGGTCGACCTCAAGAAGGGTAACGAAATCATCCGCATCCTGCTGACGAGCGAAAGCTGCTGGGACGACGAAGGCACCATTCAGAAGACCGTTCTGACCGTGGGTCGCGCACAGAAGCAGATTCGGATGAACCGTCCCTTCGACACCATGTGCGCAACGATCTGGAACAACGAACTGGACATCATCGAAGAACTGACTTGGTACAGCGTCGACAGCAGCGCGAACTATTTCAGCGCGGATAAGGCCGAAATCATTGCCCAGCACGACAAGCAGATGCGCCGCTATCGTGTTCGCAGCGAGTACCGCGAAAACCGCGTCCGCAAGGATGTGACTTCTGACGCCGCGAAGGCCGCTGTCCTTCCGTTCATTCGCCGCCAGAATCGCTGTGGCAGGATGAAGGCCGAGAATATCACCAAGATCGTCAAGTATTACTCCTGCGAGTACGATAAGATGCACTACAGCATCACCCTGACCAACAACAAGTCATACAAGCTTGCGTAAAGGAGGAAGAAGATGGAGAAGAAACATTGGTGGGACTGGATGCAGGAAGGCTTCGATTTCGAGGAATGGGATGAACTGGCGCAGGACGAATACCGCGCATACCTCGACTTGAAGCGCGAGGAAATGTGGGAACGCGAACATGGACTGTATGGGGAGGAATAACAATGGCAGATGTTTATCAGATGGTCACCGACCGCATCATAGCGATGCTCGAACAGGGTGAGATTCCGTGGGACAGGCCGTGGACGGGCGCGGGCCGCTACGCTATTAAGCGGGCCAGCGGCAAGCCTTATAGTGTCCTCAATCAGATGCTTCTCGGCAACCCAGGCGAATATCTCAGCTTCAACGAGTGCAAGAAGCTGGGCGGCAAGATCAAGAAGGGCGCGAAAGCGAAGATCGTCGTGTTCTGGAAGATGCTGGACAAGCCGGAGGAAAAGGATGGTAAGATCGTAGTCCGCCAGATACCGTTCTTGAAGTACATGAACGTGTTTCACATCGACGACTGTGAGGGCATTAAGCCGAAGCACTACGAGGAAACCATGCGCGACTTCAACCCCATCGAAAAGGCGGAGGAAGTCATCGCCGGGTACGTCCAGCGCAGCGGTATCGGACTGGAACATACCAAGCAAGGTCGAGCGTACTACAGCCCGACGGAGGACAAGGTGGTACTCCCGTTGAAAGAACAGTTCACAAGCGAGGCCGGGTATTATGGCACGGCGTTCCACGAACTGACGCACAGTACCGGGCATAAGAGCCGCCTTGACAGGATTGTCGCGGGGTCGTTCAGCTTCGGCGACGAAACCTACGGCAAAGAAGAACTTGTAGCGGAGATCGGAAGCGCGTCAATCATGAACGTGCTAGGTATCGAAACCGACGACAGCATCCGTAATAACGCCGCATACATCCAGAGTTGGATAAAGGCCCTGCGTAATGACAAGCGGTTTATCGTTTCGGCGGCTTCCAAGGCAGGAAAGGCAGTTGAACTTATTATGCCGGAGGTAGGGGCTTGACACAGCCCCGCCTCCCATGGCATAATAAATCAGAGGGAGGTATATACTTATGCCAAGGGTTACATCAGATGCACAGCTTCGAGCCGTTGCAAAGTATGACGCCGCGAACACAAAGCGGTTTGGAGTGAAATTCAATCTGACTACAGATGCAGACGTAATTATGCTGCTGGATAGCATAAACAAGCAGACCACGATAAAGCAGCTTCTGCGGGAATACATAGCCGCCAAGCGGCCCGGCGTAACAGATGAAATCTATCAGACCTATCTTGTGTTGAAATCAGTTCGTGATGCGGAAATCTGACCTATCTCCCCCGCTTCGGGGGATTTTTTTTGCCATAATTGCAGATTTTAATACTATCTTAATAAGTTTATACTTATATTTTTAACATTCTAAGTTTATACTTATAGACAGTTAAGGGAGCTACTACAAACAAGGAGGACAATACAATGAAGGTTAAGAACATGAACGAAGCTTGGAGAAAGGCCAACGAAATCTTCCCCACCGATTACGAGCAGGACACCAAGTGCAGCGAGCGCGCCGGCTACCCGGTCTACCGTAGCACCTCCGAAGGTCACTACTACGATTACATCTGCGATCTGGGCGACAGGCTGGAGATCAACCTGAGCAACGGCGAAACGATCAACATCTGGGTAGAGACCGAAACCGATGAGCTGACCGAAGTCGAGATTCAGCAGATGGTTGCCGATACCAAGACCGCCATGGAAGCCGGTAAGCGCGGCTTCAACCACCTCGACCCGAAGCCCGCAACGATCTATAGCTTCTGCGTAATGCATACAGACTACGCCCCCGACAAAGCCGAGCACGACTTCGCTGAGGCGCTGAATCGCTCCGATGATTCGATGAAGGTCAGGCTCGCGAGCGACTACATTTCCGCATGGTGCGACGCCAACGGCATCCCGTGGGGCAGCATCGAAATCTTCCACAAGCCCTATAAGTACGAGCATCACAACAAGGGCAACTACCACTTCGTATTCGACGCCGTGGTAACGATGCGGGCCTAACATGATCAACGCCGGGCCGGGGCGGCTAAACCCCGGCGATGAAAGGAGAGGGAGACATGGTACAGTACACAGACAAGGCACTTGAAACCGCACGTGAAGAGATGGCGAAGCTGTATAGGAAACTTGCTGAAACAAAACCGACCGATGAGTGGACGCGAGACGATATAAGAAGCCTGATGACATACCTAACGCTCTTTGATAGCGAGTGCCGTTCTGAACAGTACAGGCGAAAAAGAGAAGCGAGGAGAACAAGGTAAAGCCGAAACGGCCTTCGGGCCGTCCGCCGGAGATAGCCTACCGGCGCTGACGATGGCAGGCTGAAAGGAGAGAGTACGATGATCTTCAAGGTATTTTGGCAGAACGGAAAAGGCGAGCGTCACATGGGCTTTGTGAACGCCGGGAACCGTTACAAGGCGCAGAGGATTACCGAGGACATGCTGCAAGAGGGCTATGTTGTGACCGGGGTGTATAACGGCACGCTCGATCAGGTCACGCCGCAGTCGATAACGCTGAACTTTCCGAACAAGAGTGAGTACACCCTGTTCGGTTGATAGATAAGCCCTCCCGGCGGGGCAATACACCGGGAGAAGGAGGACAACATGACAAAGCAGGAAATGAAGAAAGCCGCAGACAATGAGATTATCATGGAGTTCGTAAGCTACCGGGAAATGTTCGTGTTAGCGGTTAACACCTCCGGCAAGATCAAAGCCGTATCGAAGCACCTTGAAGCCTTGGACGATGAGATGCTCAGGCGCGGGCTTCTGACGCAGGCACAAATCGACAGACTGAACAGTTAATCAATTACCCGCCCCGGAGGTTACGAGGGCATATGAAAGGAGAGCATATGGCACACTTTACAGATGGGAAGAACCCCGGAGACATCTTGGCAACTGCGGACTTCCGGCTTTTCGGGGTCGGTTGGAACGGTAAATCGTATGAAGGCACGGTTCATGCAGAACTGGCGGTAAGCGGCGCGTTTCAGTATGGCAACCAGACGGTAATGAGTTTCGAATACAGCGACGACAGGCCGGATGACGTATTCGATACAAGGTATGAAAACGTCACGCCGGGGACGTTCAAGGAGTTCGCGCAGAAGGTATTGCGCGGTCAGGTAATGGACAGCATAGCAATCGAAGCGCTGTAAGATTAACCGCCCGCCCGTGGGCGTAGTACGCGGGCATTTAAGCAAAGGAAGGAGCATAGATTATGCACAATATCGAATACTATTCCTACGGCGAGAACATCAAGCGCGATTACGTTCAGCGCGAATTGGATAGCTACGTTGCGCACGCCGACTGGCAGGAGGGATGCTCCGGGCTATATCACGATATTCGCTGGCTTGAATCCGAGCCAGTATGTGCGGACGAGGAAGCGGCCCGCGAAACGATCAACAGGCGAGATCGTGGCAACTACGATCAGCTTGCAGTCAGGTACTATGAGCCGGAACCCATCAAGAATAACAAGGCATTCGAGGCTATGCTCGAAAAGGCGAAGGCCGCTTATAGCGACTATCTGACCAAGGACAGGGCGCTGTATCCGGAAACGCTCAAGGCGGAATTCATAGGCTGTAAGGGCTGTGGCAGCAGGCTGTCGCGCGTGCATCTCAAATTCAATCGCTGTCCGGTCTGCCATGCAGACCTTCGCCCGAAGTCCGCGCTGAACGCCGTAGCGTCTGCCGAAACCAAGTGGCGGAAGGCGAATAAGGCCGTTGACAACTACAAGCGCAAGCACGCCACCAAGAAGGTCATGTGGCTGGTTAAGATCGAATATCATACCTGATAGGAGGGATGAATGTGAAGGTCTATCGCTACTACTGCCAGTACCGCCCGCCGATGCCCGGGGCCATTCCACGGGAAGGGCTGGTGCACATCGGGGAGTACGACTATAAGCAATCCTTCAACGGGATAGGCGCTTGGGGCTTCGCGGAGTACGACCGCGAACTGTCGGAGAAAGAAATCAAGGACTATGAACTGGCGGCGTCACCGAATAATCCGCTTAAATACCCGTAAGACGCGCAGAAACCGGCCTATAAGCTGTTTTCACCCGCAGGGCGTAGAAAGTATAAGGCGAAAGGAAACACGCCGAGAACCAGCTTCTACGCCGTCAAATAAAAAAGACCCGCCAAGGCCGAAGCCAAGGCGGGTTTTGCTATAGGTGTTTCAGAATACGGTCTTGGAGTTTGTAGATGATGCGCTTGATGTGGCGGTCGGACATTTCAAATTCTTCTGCCAGCGGTTCATAGCAAATACCGTCTATCAGGCGGCGTTTCATGATTCTACGGTCGCGGTCATTGTGGATGTATTCGTCGATCAATGCCGCGATCTGCGTATTGGTATAATCTTTCATCGTGCCCCCTTCGCACTCATTTTCGACGTCTACGGGTTCCGCGCGTCCCGCTGCGAGACCGTGTGCGGGTACGCTTCGTTTTCGTCCTGACGATAATTCGTGCCATTGATTATACTCCCGCCATTATTGGCATAGTTGGCTGTACCATCCTGTCCGTCGACGGTGACCGTTTCCGTGGTGGTCGTGTCGCTGGTATAATCGTACTGCATCCACGCCCAGAGCCATGCGGCGTTACTGATGAACACCATCAGGATTGCGATGACGAGGGCGATTATCAGGCGCTTGGAGGTGCGCTCGGCGCGGGCCTGTGCGCTTTCATATACGATATACGGGACGGGCTGTATGCTTTTGTTTTCCATGGGGCCTCCTTTGTAATTAGGGCGTCATTCCTCGGTTACAGGCGGATTATTTTCCTGCGGCGCATCGCTATTCACGGATTCTTCCTGCAACGGAACGGCGGCATAGACAACGCCATCCACAGGCGCGTTGATATACTCCGAGACAGCCGCCTCGATCTCCGTCACATCTACGTCGTAGCCGTGATCTTGCAGAAATGCCTTGACATACTCCATTTTATAGCGGCCCATGCCGTCCGCCTTATAGATTTGTTCAGCGGCATATACACCAGCCTTGACAAGCGCCCGGATGTATATCTGCTGTTCGTTTGTAGTCTTCGCCTTAATCCACGGTATCAGGCGATAGGTTACCAGCGCAGCCAGCAGACCGATCAGCGCCTGCAGGATGGGTGTGAGATTGATGTTCATAGCCTAATCCTTTCTGCCGGTTATTTCAGCCCGGCGGTCGTGAGTGCATAGGTTATCAAGGCGGTCAGCACGACGGAGATAACAAGCCAGACAGCGCTATCCCATCGTTTCGCAGGCTTCGACTTGATTTCGTCCACATCGGCTTTGACCTCCCCCACCTTCTTGTCTGTGGATTGTAATGCCATGCCCTGTTTTTCAAGGGCAATGGCAAGCTTCTGGACGGTTTCGGTGAGGGCTTTAATGTCCGTCATCTGCTTGAACAAGGTTTTGATCTGTTCATCCATGCGGACTTGGTTTTCGAGTATCTTCTGCAGCTGTTCCTCGTTCATTCTACCAGCCTCCCGTATTTAGGAGATACCCAGCCGTCCCTGCCTTTGTAGTCGATCATCAGCCAGTCGTTTTCGTCGTTCACAAGTCCAGCAAACGGCCACTTACTATCCTCATAGGCTACGCCGATGGCTTCACAGCCCGTAGACGGCCCTGTGCGGACGTAACAGTTGCCGCCAACGATCAGTACATAAGCGTCGCCAGTAGGCTTGTCCATGGCGTCCATGGCCTTGCAGAGCGTCTTGTAGGATTCTGAGCCAAAAACACCGTCAGCGTCAAGGCCGAATGAACGCTGGAAGTCCTTCACAGCAATCTCCGTAGCATCGCCAAAGTCGCCATCTGCGCCGTACTTGCCGCAGTCGAAACCTAACTGAATCAAGTCCTGTTGCAGTTCCTTCACATCGGTGCCTGTGTCACCGTTCCGAAGGGTACGTTCGCCCAGATCATAGTCCGTCTTGATGGCGGGAGCATCGCCGGGGTGCCATTCACCATTGACATACTTGCCGAGCGTTATATTCGTGGCGGCGTGGTGGTTTTCGTACAGCAGGATGTCGCCGGGGAGCAGGTAGTTGCCGCTGGTCAGGTATTTCGAAGCGGTGAGCGCCTTGAAACCCGCCTTGACGAAGCGGGAGCGCATGTTGGACGAACGGGTACTGGATGCGTTCAATTCCTGCAGGGCGGGGATGCCGAAAATATACCCACACGCCTTAACGTTCGCGGTAACGCCAGCGGTGCAATCTTCTTCGCAAGGCGTGACAATTTGGGACGGGTCGTAACCCACGGCCTTTAGCTGCGTCCAGTAGGTGGCACGCTGGCTCTGATCGTAGCCGACTTTGTTATTCAGCGCGGCGGCGATACCCAGCTTGGCAATCTCCAACGCGACAGCCTGATTGGGATAGCGCAACACCACCGTCCACGGGCGCTTATACCACGGTTTCAACTGCCATTCCTTTCCAGTCTGGTCGCCAGCCTGCCCGCCCTTCGTGCCGCCCTTCTCGTCGGAACCACTGTTGCTGATGTAGTGAGTGCCTGTCGAGTAGAGGTATTTATCAAAGTTTACCGCCATGTGTTTCACCTCCGAAGGGGGCAAAGATTTGCCCCCGATAGTGATTTAAAATGTCCTTTAATCTCCAATATACGTTCTATAAATTTCTGCACCGGCTACGACATAATCGGATGTCACCCCAGTGATATAATCATCAAGGTTTGTTGTGATAACCGAAATATCGTTCAACGTCCAAACTTCAAGTGGGAACCTCTCTGCCTTGCACATTGCAATTTCTGCGTCGGTATAAGACGATGAATCAATGAACACTATATTATCATCTGTTTTAAGTGCCAGACCGTATCTAATAGTATCGCTCGTGATTGCAGACGTTATAATCCCAAGGGTTGCCGTAGAATCTGCCGCCTTTAGGTATTCAAGCAGTGTAGGATTTGACGATATCCAAACAGTTTTGTCGAGCATACCATAATCGAAAGCAGCTGAGACAAGGGCTGTAATCTGTTCTTGCGTTCCAGCTTTTAGTTCAACGTAAGGCAACAAGCCAATCCTTTTGCACAGAAGCATAAATTCCTCAAACGTGGGAATTTTTGTTCCAGCAAAGGAAGTGTTTTTATAAACTCCAAAGTCATATGCTAACGCTTGCTCATACGTTATACTTGCGATGTTCAGTGTTTCGGGAATTGTTGTTCCGTCTGAATTTCTCGCTGTCCTATTAATGGACGAATCATGCAAGCACACAGCAACGCCATCAGACGTAAACTGCACATCTGTCTCAACATACTTAAAGCCGTTTAACTTTGAAAGTTTATAAGCCGGGAGCGTATTTTCCGGTGCAATTAGATTGTACCCTCTGTGGTTTACACTTCGCACATTCTCGTTAACGGAATACTTTTCCCATTCTTTTTTATTCTCTCTATTAAGCTGAAAAAGAACGTATATTATATCACTCGTTTGTACTGTAAAATTGTAATCATTGTACGAACGGAATGTATAAGCAATAAAGCCAACATTACCAGAAACGGTAAGTGTGTGTGAACTCTGAGTTGCCGCTTGACTGTTTACAATGTTTATTCGCTCGATAAAATTACCGTCGATATCATAAGTAGCAAGTGCAAACCACATATTGTGCGACGAGGATTGATATACAAGCGCCGCATTTACGACCATCCCATCTTTTACTGGTATCTTTTCTGTATGCAGTTCTGCTCTATCGGAGGATGGAGCTACTATGCTACCATCTGCCCCAATATATCCAGCTTCGGTTTTTGGAATAAATACTTGTAAACTGTTCACGCTATCTTGCGTACTTGTATATTTATACGCAACAATGTCATCTGTGTTAGGGAGTACGGAATAATCGGCCTTGTTGAATCCAAGCCTATAATATGGGTACGAATGATCGACCAATACACTTGTCTGACTTGTGCCCACCACGACGATGTTTTTTACATATTCTTTGTTGTTATTATAGTAATAGATGCCAATATTACACTCTGTATCCGAAAATGAGACAACATCAACATCATCAGTTGCATAATAACCCACAGTTCGACTTGTCTTTGCGTTATAAGCATCTCCACCTGTTGTGCCATCAATCTTGCCAGTTTCCCACGTATATCCGTTAAATGTAATGCGTCCATGTAACAAATCACTCTTTAAATCACTCACGTCGGCGGACAGTTCGCTGTAATCCTCCGGTATGGATTCCTCCACGGCCCGGGCGGCTGCTTCGGACGCGGCGGCATTCGTGGCAGAAGTCGCGGCGGCAGAAGCGGAACCAGCGGCGTTGGTCGCGCTGGTCGCGGCGTTAGTTTCGGCGGCCTGCGCGGCGGTTTCAGACGCGGCGGCGGCAGTCGCGGACTGGCCCGCGCTGGTGGCGCTGTTCGCGGCGTTGGATTCGGATGTTGAGGCGGCGGTCTCACTCTCGGCGGCGTTCTCGGCGGAGGCCTGCGCGGCCTGGGCAGACTGCGCGGCCTGTTCGCCCACAGTGGCATAGTCCGCCATCAGGGCGCACCATTCGTCATAGGTGCCGGTGTAGCCGCCACGGACGGCGGCGCCGTATGCGGTGGCGATGCCCGCGGAATAGGTGTTACTCATGCAAATATAACCTCCAATTCGCCGGTGTTTTCGTTTATGGCGAAGGTCACGTCCTCCGCCAGGTTGTCGGTCACGGTCACCATCATAATGCCGGTTTGGTCGTCGATGTCGAAAAACGCATAGCCGGCTTCTTCGGCTCCCTGCTGGGCCAGTTCTGACCAATGCTTGGCGTTGTCAGTGTCCTCGCCGGTGCGCTGCCCTGTCCCGCCAATAGCCCACGATTCAGCCAGAATGACGTTTGTCGCCGCTTCCGCAGCCGAAGACGCGGAATCCTCCGCGCTGTCCTCAGCGGCATCACGGGCGGTTTCTGAGCGCTGTACGGCGGCGTTCAGCTTGGCGATAGCAACGGTAATGACGTCCTGCTGTACGGGCGTGGGTGCGGCGTCTGTGGGCTTTGCGCGTTGTTTGACGGGGATGGTGACCATGTACTCAGTCGCGCCGTCGCTTTCGCCGTCATGCAGGAAAATCCAAGCGTATACCGGCTGGCCCGTGGTCAGATAGATGTCCGGGATGTCAACGCCGGAAGCGTCGCCGATGAACGTTGTTGCTTCACCGTGCGGAGTGTTCGAAAAATGGACTTCGTAGGTTTCCGGGAGTTCAATACCTACGAACTGCATTTTTTGACCGTAGTCGTACTGCCACAGCGGGCGGGCCTTGATCTCACGCAAGGCTCCGAAGGACGTCTTGTGCATGTTGCTGTTCATCTAATCACCACCTCAAATGGATGCGCGGATGATGTCGCCGTAGGTCTTTTCGGGGGCAGTATTCTGGCTGATTCTTACCGACTGATTACGCTCAAGCAGACTATCATAAACGACACGGGTAACGCGGGCGTTGTCATAAGTCAAATCATCATTATAAAACACAGCGTTATCTCCGAGTTCGGCATAACGTATGTCTCCATGGATGTCTTCTGCATTTTCAAGGAGTTCTATCTCAATGCTATCCTCACCGTCATATCCCCTTGCCTTAGTAGCAATTTCCCATACAATGTTGGCACCTTTATCCGTAACATCATTTTTGGTTACGGTCTCGGTGTCTTGCAATTCGGATGAAACATCGACAGCAGTAAACATGTCAATATCATCGCTGTATAAGTCAGGGTAAAAATCTTTGCGTCGGCTGGCGTCACCGATAATGACATTCTGACCGCTGTAATATGGGACGACGCCATTATAAGCGTTGTTATAATCAAAATAGCGCTTGAATGACTGTACATTTGAACCATACCGCGCTATTACCGGCGTTGTACTTCCACGACGAGCAAGAAGATTAACGTCCCATTTATCCCACTCATATTCGCCGACCCAACTATTAATGACCTCCGAATCTTCATAGGCATCAATAATGGTCTGTGAATACGTCAGGACGGAATTTTTATCGGCAAGCAGATAATCCATGGCCGTCCTTGGTTTTTCAGACTCAAATACTACTGTTGCCGTATGGTATAAAACATCAGGTACGTTTATGGCAAATCTCATACCAAGCTGGTAATATTCGTTATAATAGTTGTTAAAGTAGCCGTAGAAATACGCGCCTGGCCTTGGGCCCGTGTATGTATAACTGTACGGCTTTATAATACGACGGTTCAATCGTCGGCTGATGTGCTTGGCGTTGACGGTGATAATACCCTCTTCCGTCATATCAACACGATAAACGTCGAACGGCTGCGGCGCTTTACCGTTGGCGTGTGTAGTGTAGATTATGGTCTGTTCGTAGTTCATAAGAGCAGACGCAAGTCTGGCATTGCGAGGGATTTTCAAAGAACATTCGTATACGCCGTTAAGTTCCTCAGTTACAAGGCATGAAACCGTTTCGGTAAGCCTTCCGAGACCGTCTGTGATGAAGTTTGTTTCACCCTTTGGGTACAGCACAGGCGTCATAACTTCCACCACCTACCTATTATTGCAAGGTCTGTTACGCCAGAACTCCATGACAGCGCCGTCCAACCGGGAGCAAGAACGGGGTAATCATTGTTAAAGAATCGAACATAAGCGCTTCGGTCTTCCGTCGGATTTCCGCCATAGCATTCCTTCGTTTCACAGTCTATCCATGTTTCGCCTGTTAACGACATGCCATACCCAACATCGATCGTCTGATCTCCAATAGTTATAGAACCATCACCGGTAACTCGAATAAGAGGCTTCGAAGTAAATAGTGTTGGATTTTCAATGTTATGTCCGAAGGTATAATGTTCCCCAGTCTTTAAGAACTTCTGCGGCTTGCGGTTGAAGACAAGCAAGCATTTCGCGGCGGTGCGCTCCCGGTCATAGACAATATCGAAGTTATCGAGCAGGGCGGCAGAATAGAACACGTCAGTATCGAAGGAATCTTCAAGACGCGCATAGCCGGTTATCGCAAGGAGAGCGTTTTTCAGATCGTCCATATTCTGGACGGCGTTGGTGCCCGTAATGAGAATATTATATCGTTCCTGCCGGTTCGGATAGCGGCCTTCCGGAAGCAGAATATCGCCGTTACGGCCCGGAACTTCATAGACTTTATAAAGCTGCGGGCCGACGGTTTCAACATTCTTGCGATAGACAGCGGCGTTGAATGTGCGGGTATCTACGCCGCCGAAGATGAAATAATCGCTCATACATAACTCCTTGCGGCTTGGTCAATGCGGATGAACTCGCGCTGGATTTCAGAGACGAGGCGTTCTGCGGATTCACCCGGCTGCTGGTAGACGTTGATCGTGATAGGGCGGGCGGAAGAATTGCCGCCCTTGCGCACGGCGTCGGTAATCAGGCGGGAAAGGGACTGGGTGCCGATGACAGCCTCGTTGCCAGCTTCGCCGCCCTGGAGGGCGTTTCCGTCCTGATCGTAGCCGAAGATGGTCGCGCCGCGAAGGATACGGCCTTCATTGGTGGCCTGCGCGTACTTCTTGGTCTTGAAGCGGTTGATGATGTTGGTGACGGTGCCGACGATGGAGACGCCGAATGAAGTGGCGCTCAGGACGCGCTGAATGCCACCGGCGATACCGTTGCCCGCGTCTGAACCGGCGGAACCGAGTTTGCTGGAAATGTAGGACGCCCACGACGGCGCGGCGGAGATGATCTTGGCGTAGATATTGCCGTCCATCTGATCACCGGCGGTGGTGCCGGAGAGACCGATGGCGTTGGCAATGAGCGTCGCCCATTCGGGAACGTCGGTGTTCAACTGGGCGAAGATATTGTCACCCATCTGCTGGCCGCCGTTGGTTCCGGCGTCTGCAAGGCTATCAAGCAAAGCCTGTGCGACATCCGCAGACACCTTCTGTCCTGCAAGTTCGACCTGCTTACCCCAAATAGGGTCATCGACGGCGTTTTCAAGCGCTTCCCTGAGCTGGTCGGCGGTAAATTCCACTCCATCGAAGGTAATCGTTTCGGCGTGGACTTCTGGTATCTGTAAGGGATTCAAGCCAGAACTGGTGAGCCCGCCGGTGCCCTTAGACATATCCGTGTTGAACCAATGCAGAATCCCACGGCCAGAATCACCAAAGAGATTGCCAATCCAAGAGAGGTTCCGCTTGTCGAGTTCTGTTTCAAGGCCTTCCAGGACGCCAGAAGCAAGGGACGCGCCCAGTTTTACAGCGGTTTCGGAAAGCGGGTCTATTACGTTTGTGAGCAGCCCGGTAACGAACGGAACCGCCGCTTTGCCAAGGGATTCGAGCATGGGGGCGAACTTTTCGCCAGCGGCTTCGATCTCAGTGCCAAGCTGTTCGATACCGCTGATAAGGCCGCCTTCGTTGACAGCGGCGGTGATACGATCAAGGGCTTCGGTAGCCCACTGAACGACTTCACGCATGGGGCCTTTGACGTCATCAAAGATTGAAACCTTCAAGATGTCCAGCGAACTGTTGAATAACTGAATGTCGCCCCAAAGGTTGTCAAGCTGTACATCTGCCATATCCTGAGCAGCATCTTTGGAGTTTTTCAGCGAATTGGTAAGCTGTTTGACCGAATCATCGGAAGCGTTCATAAGGGCCAACCAGCCAGCCATGCCGCGCTGAGAGGCAATCTGCTTGGCATAGTAGACCTGTTCTTCCTGCGTAAGGCCGCGCCACGATACACGTGCTTCGTTCATGATGTCGGCCCAGTCGCGCATCTTGCCGGAAGAATCCCAGAACTGTACGCCCAGTTTTTCGGTAAGGATGGTCAACGCGCCAAGGTCGGTTTTAGTCTCACCGGCGTTCGTGGAAATGCGGGTAAAGATATTACGCAGGGCTGTACCGGCCATACTGCCCTTTATACCGGCGTTTGCCATAAGGCCGATAGACAGGGCAACGTCATCGACATCCGCGCCGAGAGAACCCGCTATGGGCGCGACATACTTGAAGGTTTCGCCCATCCGGGAAACGTCCGTATTGGCGTTGGTTGCGGTCTGCGCGAGAAGGTCAACATACATAGAAACGTCATCAGCAGTCAACCCGAAGGCTGTAATACTGTCGGTGACAATATCGGAAACACGGCCCAAATCCTCACCGGAAGCGGCGGCAAGGGCGATGACGCCGGGAAGGCCTGACATCATCTGTTCGGACTTCCAGCCAGCCATGCCCATGTAGTAATAGGCTTCGGCGGCCTGCTCGGACGTGAAGATGGAATCCTTCGCGGTGTCAAGAGCAAAGGCACGGAGGCGGTTGATGTTTTCCTGCGTTCCTTCTTCCCTGCCAAGAACGGCCTGTACGGAGGACATCTGACGGTCAAAGTTCATGCCGGTATCAAATACGTCCTTTGCAAAGTCTGTAGCAAAGTCGAAGCCCATTTGCAGGCCCTTGCCGACGAGGTCTTTCAAGCCGTTGAACGCGCCCATGGCATCGGAAATGCCGCCGGTAAAGCCGGACGTATCGAGGGTAACGGACGCGACAAGTTCAAATAGATTCATGGGGTGTCACCACCTTAATGCCGAAGCGGTTTAGACGGTCAGCGGCGATTTGATCGGCAGGGCGATGATCGACGGGCCGTGGATGGAGGATGTCGTAGAAGCGCCGGTCATATTTGACGCCGAGTGACTGTCCGATGCTGTGGAGGCAATCGGTGACATAGACAGCGAAGGCCTCGGTGCGCCGCTGGGTATTGAGGGCGGCAATCAGGGCGTCGGTAAAGTAGCCGATGCCAAGGAGGTTGAGCATGTCTATGTTGATGGCGGTCAGGCCTCGGTGGAAGGTTTCAAGGTCGACCGCAGGTAGTATGTAAAAAAATCGCGGACGTAATCATCGCGGTACATTTCCATGACCGCCTGCATATACTCAGGGAAGGAATGCTCCGCGTACTGGTCGGGTTCGGTGAAGGTGGCTATGCCGATGACCTGCATGGTGCCGTCGGGGTCTTTATCGACGGCGGCGGTGATGATGTCGGCCATGTTATCGTTGATCTGCTGGCGATAGGCGACCTTCTTTTCATCGTCGGTCATGGCGTCGAAGCCTTCGGGCATACGCTTGCGGATTTCGGGGATTCCGGTATTGTTTATCCACTCAACGAAAGGGGCGCGGAGCCGGTTGGCCTGTTTGAGAAATTCGGGCATGGGACAGTTGGCAAGGTGTTTCATTGGAACCTCCATAACGCAAAATAAAGGGCGGCACGAAGCCGCCCCATGGGTTAAGCCGTGCCGGCCTTGATGTAGATTTCGAAGGGCACGGTATCCTGCGCGTCCTTGGAATAGTGGCCGGTGATTTCGAAAGCGAACTGGCCCTTTTCCTTATCGGCGGTCTGAATCTGGAAGCCGCCGGTGGAGAGGGCGTTCATGACGTGGATGGCGATGTAGCCAGCGGTTGCGCCGCTGTTCTTGTCGCTATAGTCGGCGACGAGCCAGACGTCACGGAAGTCGCCGGTGGACGCGGTGAGGTCGAGGGTATCACGCGGGGTGATCTTGCCGGTTGCAGCGGTCAGGTCGGCGGCGGCGGTCAGGAAGCGGGCGGTTTCGGGCGTGATGGCAATGAAGGTGCCGGTGACCTTGACCTCCCAGTCGTCGATGCGCTTCAATTCCTTGGTATTCTTCGGGACGTTGTCGATGTCCTCGCCGAAGTCAATATAGCTGGGCGTGGCGGTGAAGTTGACGCCGCCGGTGGTGGGGCCGAGAATCTTACCGTCGGCAACGGTGGCGGTAGTCGGGTCGAACTCGGAGAGCAGGACGCCCGCGCCGATGACGAGGGTCTCAAAGGTATTAGTCGGGTATTTGCTGTATTCCATGGTGTTCACTCCTTAGACGGTATTCGCGTGGAGAATCATGGTGAGATACATGGCGCGAACGTTTTTTTCTGGGTCGGGCTGTTCCTGCGCGAAGGGGGTGCGGTCATCGCGGAAAAGCGCAATAAAACCGCCGGGCGTGGGAAGGGTGATTCCCGTGCCGATGGCGGCTTCGATCTGATCGCACTTCTGCAGGATTTCGGTGAAGGATGTGCTGCGGTAAAATACCGAAGCGTGTATAAGGGTGGTTGATAATGGCTCCGGGATGGTCACGTCGTAGGTGATATACGGCATGGTGACGTTATCCGGGATATTATTCCGCGAATAGGCCGGGATGCCGAAGGACGAGAAGAAGCCATAGAGGGCGGCGGCGGCGTTGGTCACGGCAAGACCCACCTTTCGGCGGTGGCCTTGGCGATAGGCACGGTGGAGACGGCGGGGGCCTGCGCGTCTTTTGTGGTGGAGGTCAGGCGGAAGACAGCCGAATCCGAAAGGCGCTTGAACACGTCGTGGTAGTCCAGCGTGACGGACTTATCGACAATGACGGTGAAGGTCTCGTTGACGCCCTGCTGCTGGGCGACGATCTCCTGCGGGGAAGCATCCTTGCGGATGACGGCTTCGAAGGTGGCCCCTTCGACCCACTTAGTAGTAAAGCCGCCGAGACCGTCGGAAACGGTGGTTTTATCGAGCATAACGCAGGTGTCGCGCATACTATCGAGCAGGGTCATAAAGTCGCCTCCATTGCTTTAATTGGGTGCCGAAGGTGTCCTGCCATGTGGCGAGGGTCGCGCCGATGGTTTTACCGGCGGATTTTAACTGGTAACTGTAGACGCCGATAACGTCTTCGCTTTGGTAAGGGGATTGGACGCGCTCGCCGTACTTGGCCTGCCATTGTTCGACTTCATCGAGGATGCGCAGGAAGTCAGGCGGTGGGCACATCTTGTAGACGGTGCCTTCAAAGGTCTCGTCGGTGAGTTCGTCGTTTTGGTACTGGTGGATGCCGTCGTTGAAGTCGCTGCCGCGAATAAGGTAATAGTTGCCGGGTCGTAGGAAGGTCGGGGCGGCGTTGTCGATGGTGGACAGTTCGCCGTCGGTGATGACGATGGTGCCGGACGCGGAGGCGATGGGCTTGCCATTCTTGTGCGTGAAATGGTTGTTGATGTAGGCGCAAACCTGCTCAAACATGCCTATCACCCTTTCTTTCGCGTTCTACGGGCCTTCTCGGCGGGTTTTACCTCTTGGACGGGTATTTCCTCGGGCGCTGGTTCAGACGCTTCTAAGGGCGTTTCTCGCGCTTCTACGGCGCAATCGTCGCAGGGCGCGTCGACGTCGGTTATGAGCGAGTGGCCGATGCGGTTGTCGCTGCCCGCAAGTTCGGCGAGGCGTTCCGGGGAAACGATAAGACCGGGGCGGGGGTAGGTGTCCCCCGCCTCGTAGATGCGGTTGTGATCTTGGAGGTCAGCGAACCGCGAGATGACGATGTACATTAAGCGCCGGGCGTTTCGGTGACGCTGGCGACATACAGCGCGTTGGGGTTGTACAGGACGGGCATGAACAGGGCGGAGGCCTTCATCCACAGGACTGCGGGGTCGTTTTCGCCCCACTGGGAGATGTAGACGTAGGGGGATTCGCCGGAAGCGGCCACGCCGCCGTCGAAGGCGCGGGAAGCGTCGACCTCGGGCGGGTCGCCCCACAGGCCGGTGCCGATGCGACCGTTGGCATTCGGGGCGAAGAAGGAAATCTTGTTCGCAGGGAAGTAGCGGTGCGCGGTAAGGGCGGGGATGCCGGTGGAGGCATTGACAGCGCCGGGAACGTTATAGGTCAGGTCGTTGGTGATGATCTGGGTAATGCCGTATTCCTCGTCGAGGTAGGCACGCAGATCGGCGTTACGAACCAACTGGCCGACCATGTTGACGCCGTTGATGGCCTTCTGGATAGCGGCGTTCTGGCGCAGCTTGGTCAGGACGGCGCGGGGCAGCACCATGCCGGAGAGGTTGACGCCCTTGGAAGCGGCTTCGTCGGTCAGTTCCTGCAGCTGGTCAGGAACGGGCTTGGACGCGCCTTCGCCGACGTCGATGGTCTTCTGCAGGTTAGCGGCAGGCACGCCGTAGTCCACGGTCAGGTCAAGGTTGTTCTCCTTGATGGTGACCTTGCCGGTGGCAAGCAGTTCGTTCTTGGCGACCTTGGTGCGGGTGACGATCTGGTCGGCAAGGCGCATGCCGTCATCCATGACGTAATCATAGATGGCTTCGTCGCCCTGAATACCGGCGCGGGTGGCTTCGCGGAGCAGTTCGGAGACGTTGTCCTTGACCTTGATCAGGCCCTTCTCGATGGAATGGGTGTCGACGGGGATGCGGAAGGTCTTCTGGGCCTCGGTATCGAAGCCGTGGAACTGGGCCATTACAGGAATCTGGTATTCGTTGGCGATGGACTGCCAATAGGCGACGAGGTTATTGGTGCGCTCGTCACCGAACAGGGAATCAATGGGGTCACCGGGGCGGTTGACCTGGAAGTCGACGGACAGCCAGTCCTTTTCGGGGATGAAGCCCAGAATATTGTTATGGAAGATGCTCATGGTGGTTCACCTCACTTAGGAATTTTCCCCGAAGTTGGGGCGGGTGATGGCGGGGGAAGTCGCCACGAACTTGATGCCGGTCAGGGCAGACACAGCGGCGGCGGCGGGCGCGACGGGCAGGCGGTCAGTGTAGACCTTGCCGTCGGTCACGATGGAGCCGGGCATGGCACCGTTGGAAACGTCGATGTTCTCATACAGGATGCCGACAGCGTTGGCGTCGTTACTGGGGATGATCGCGCCCATGGGCACATACTTGGAACCGTCGGCGCGGGTCACGACCTGAGCGTGGTTCGCGGCGATCTGCGCGGTCAGGCGGGTGCAGTTTTCGTCATCAACGAGGAAATAACCGGCGAGGAAGCCCTTGCCGGTATCAGAGGCGATGAAAGACATGTTATTCACTCCTTATTCGTAGGTTCGGCGGGTTTGCCGTAGCGGCGCTCGTAGTAACTCTTGGCCCGTTCGGCGGCGCGGGGATTGGCGTCGTTGCCTGGGTTATCCTTGGGCGGGTGTTCTACTTCTACGCCTTTGTCGCGGGTAGTGACTTTGAAGGCGGCCCAGTCCTTTTCGGCGGCGGTTTTGAGTTCGTCAGCCTTGTCAAGCTTGCCGTCGTCGTTGAGTTTCATGGTGTCGAAGACGGTGGCGCGGAGGATGGTATCGAGGTATTCGTCCTTGATACCGGCGTCCTTCAAGAGGGCGCGGTAGGCGGATTTGACGCTGGACAGCTTGGCCTTGGCGTCAGCGTCGGCCTTGTACTGTTCGAAGGCGTCGTGTTCCTTGGTGTACTTGTCCTCCCACTTTTTGGCCTTGGTGAGTTCGTCCTGCGCGTCCTGCTTTTCCTTTTCAAGCTGTGTGATTTCGTCCAGCTTGGCGTTGTAGCGTTCGCGGGGGATGAACTCCCGGCCGACGGCGGAGGAAATGCCGGAAACGATCTTGGAGATGTTCGCGGCGGGGATGGTGCCGTCTTCGGCGGCGTGCTTGGTGATGAGGGCTTCAAAGTCGATAGGCATAATATCAATCCTTTCGCTGTTACGGGTGCTACCCTTGATTGATGGAGATATAAAAACAGCGCCGGGAGGGCGCTGGATTTATCGGCCTTTTTTAAGGTGGTCTTTGAATATATCGCGGATGGCGGTGGCGTTTTCGGTGACGGCGGGACGTAAGTGCGGCTGGGCGGAGATGAACCAGCCCATGTGCCATTCGCCGTCGTCGCCGATGTACCACCACGGGTCAGTATCATGATGACCGCGAGGGGCGAAGTTTTCGACCCATTTGGGCGGCTTTTCATAATGCGGGCCGGTTCCGAGTTCGACGTATGGGGCGTATTCGAGAGGGCTTCCGACCTTTAAGGTCTGGGCGGAAGCGTCGACGTTGAAATCATAGGACTTGGAAAGCTGGCCGGTATCGCCGACGGGGGCACGTTTATTGGCGTCGTCGGCGATGAACTGACCGGCTTCTTCGAGGGCCTCGCGGCAGGCGATGCGGAACAGGCGGGAGACTTCGCCGCTGTTATCCTTGTAGCGGAACTTCATGGCTTTAGCCATTGTATCGCCTCCTGAGGGCTGTTTCGATGGCGAGTTCGCCGCCAAGGGAATCTATCACCTTATCGCGCCAGCGGCGGTATGAGGCCACCTGAGCGCGTGTAAGGCTATCCGGTGCGGCGGGGGCGCGGCCCTTGAGGTGGACGGCCATACGGCAGCGGCAGTTCATGATCTCCGGGGCGGGAGCCGTCGGGTCATGCGGGAAGCGGAGGGTGCCGTAAAGGCCACGGAAGCGGCGTTTAATGGGGATGGTCGTTTTGTGGAGGTGTCGGTGGGAATCTCGGACGTAGTTATCCATGATGGAGAGCCAGGTCTTTTCGACGGGAACGCCAGCAGATGCAGCGTCAAGCCCGGCGCGGTACATGCCGTAGTCGAACGCGCCATAGATAAGCGCCTGTGTGGTGGCGTCCATAGAGCGTTGGCAGCGCTGGGTGACTGTACGGGCGATGGCGGCGGGAAGCTGGTCGGGCGGGAGGTCGGAGAGAGCGTAGCGGTCGGCGATGGATTGCAGGATTTGCTGAATCCATGCGGTGTCCTTGCCTTTATCGACGGTTCGTGTGGGAACGGTCAGGAGGTGATCTTTGGCGAGGGCGAGGACAGCCTGTTCGGTATAGGGCAAGGCGTCGTAGACATCGCGGAAGGTATAGGCCGTGGAAGTCGCTGAATCGGCAACGACCTTGGGGGCGTAGGTGTTGGCGATGTCGAGGGCGGCTTTATTGGCCCGGTAGAGGGTTTGCGCGATGTAAGCGCGGGTGGCGAGCCATTTAAGGCCGTGGATAAACTTCTTGATGTCCTTGCCGCGCTGGGTGTCGTAGCCGACGCGGATGCGCCCTGCTCCGCCGCCACGGAAGTCTCCACCGCTGCCGGTGATCTTCGGAGGGCGCTTGCCAAGGAAGATATACTCAAAAAGGGTGACCTCAACGTCCTGTCGGGCCTTGTCGTAGACCTTCTGCTGTTCGCGGGCGATGGCGGCGAGGGCTTGGTCGGCGGGATGGGTGCGGCCAGCACCGCCGCCACGGAAATGACCGCCGTTAGACTTCTTCGTCATTGTCGTCAATCACCGGGTTTCGCTGGGCGTTTTCGTTGGCGCGGCGGGCGAGGATTTCTGGGATTTGGTCGTTAGTGATATTCGGGAACAGTTCGAGGATGGTCTCTGTGTCGAGGACTTCGGCCTGAGACATAATCATATTGACCTGTTCGGTCTGGTTAGAGATGCGGTTGCGCTTGAAGGTGGGCGTGGCGTCGATGCCCTGCAGTTTCAGAATCTGCTGGACGAACTTGATAAGCTGGTATTCGAAGTCGTCGGCTTCTTCGTCCATAGGCTGATAGGCGGCGTTGATCTCGGTGGCGGTGGCCTGCCGGGACGTGATGTCCATGGGGTTGAACGCGCCGAAATCGCGGTATATGCTGCGCTCGATGCGGTCAAGGTAGGCTTCGCGGGCGTTATAGGGCGGCTCCTGCGTATGGGTGGAAATGGAGGTATCGGTGCCGGTATCGGTGACGGCGACGTGCTGGAGACGCAGCCTGTCCATGAACTGCTGGACGTCCTCGTCGTCCATGCCCATTGCGCCGTTGATAAGCCAGTATATCTGCGCACAGTCGTTGACGTCGTTGGCGAAGCCGGACTGTATGAGGTCGTAGGAATCGATGGCTTCGCGCATGCCGACGAGGGTGGACTGTTTGCGGTTGCTGCCCCAGAAGGGGACGATGGGCAGGGAGCCGTAGTTGGTTTCCCCGATGACCTCGTCGCCCCCGGCGTCGGTGTGGGCGATGGTCTGGCGGTAGGCGCGTTTGGGTTCGTATTCCTCCAAGGTCAGGCCAGCGCGTCCGCCCTTGGAACGGAACTTGGTATAGCCGTCTTCCTCGTAGAGTACGGCATAGAGTGGCTTCTTGTTCCAGTCGAGGCACCAGTAGCGGAGACCGGCGCGGAGGGAGCCGTCTCCCTCGTCCCAGAAGGGCACGAACTCCGGGTAGGTGAAGACGTGCAGCTTATCGAGGTTCCAGAAGCCGAAGGAGAGGCCGTGAATGAGGCCCTTATAGCCGACGGTGTAGAGGTCGGTATCGAAGGAGGGGCCAAGTTTATCCTTAATGCTGTCGTTGTCGAAGGTAACGCCGTTGCCGAGGGAATAGGTGCAGCGCTGGACGTTTAGGCGGCGAAAGAAATTCGACGCGATGCGGTTATTGGAGGCGGTGAAGTCCTCCATAGGCTTGCCGGTGAGGGAATAGATGCGGCGGACGGTTTCGCGGATGGTGGGGTTGCGCTGGCGGTCGTATTCATCGGCGGCAACGGCGACGGCGTAGTCATCGCTGTTGCGGTGCTGTGTGATGGCGTCGCGGAGGAAGGTCAATAGCTTGCCCTTTTCGACGGCGGCGAGGTAATCTTGGTATGTCAGCATGTGTTATCCTCCAAAGGGAGAGATGTAGGGCGTGCGGGAGCCCTTATTGCCGGGTCTGCGCCAGATGGATTCGGTGCTGTAGCGCACGGCGTCGATGTGGTGGTTATTGGTGTCCGGGTAGCCGCTGATAATGTCGCCGTCCTTATTGTGTTCGTACTCATAGGCGGAGAACTCGGCCCATGTGTCTGGGCAGCGGGCGGGGTCGATGACGATGGCGCGGAGGGATTGGAGCCACTTCATTGAGTAATCGACGGAGCCAGGGCCTTTTTCCGCGCCGTAGCAGCGGAGGCCAAGCTTATTGTAATCGGCGACTGACTTCGGTTCGGCGGAATCGGCGGTAATCTTGTCCTCGCGGGAAAGGCCGTGGTCTTTTAAGAGTTGCGCGGTTTCGTTATTGCCGAGCTTCCAGCGAGTGAGTTCGCCGAAGATGTAAAGCGTCTGTCGGGCGGCGTCGAAATGAACGTCATTATATGCCCACGGGTCGGGATAATAGCCCCAGTCGAGGCCATGGAGGACGCGGTCGAAGTGGCTGATTTCCTCGTCGGTAATGGTGCGGGCTTCGAGGTTTTCGAAGACCTCGGAGCCGGTGCCGGTGGCCTCGCCAAGATATTCATGAAGATAGGCGCGTTCGTTGGTCTCTTTGAGGTATTCGGCTTCTGAAAGAAACTGTTCGCCGAGCCATTCGGGCGGTGCGTCGAGGTAGGTGCTTTTATGGCAAAGGCGGTCGGCGCGGTCTTCGAGGGTATCCTTATTGGCCCAGTTATCGCGGGAGATAGGCGGGTTATAGGATTCGAAGTTCCAGTAGATGGGCCCGCCGCGCATGGTGGATTGAAGGATGTTTCGTATTTCACCGCGCCCGGAAAACTGGTCTTTTTCCTCAAAGTGCGTGACAGCGATGTAGCCGAAGGGCACCTTGATGGACTTGATCTTCATGGGGTCGTCCGCGCCACGGAACATGATCTTCTGCCCGGTGGGCTTATAGATTAATTCCATGGGGGTGCGCTGGGCCTTCCAGAGGTGCGCCATACCGAGTTCCCCTATCGCCCACATATACTGCGAATAGACGCTGTCGCGGATGGTATTGGCAACCTTACGCAGAACGAGAGCGTGGGTGCCCGGATGCTGTATCAGCAGCGGCGGTACGACCAACGATACGAAGGATGACTTTAGGGAGCCACGTCCGCCGCTGATGTCGTAATGGGTATGGCCGTGAATGAAGACATCGTGGGCGGGAGAATAGAACGCCGGGCCGATAAGGGAGGACAGCTTGATTTCAGACATCGATAATCACCTTGACGGGTTCGGCGTTTATATCCGCTTCGTTGGGCTTGTCGCGCCACTTATCCGGGCGGCGGTTCTTGAGCCAGATAAACGCGGCGGCAGTATCGGGAATGACCTGCTTCTTGGTTTTTCGGATATGCTTGCGCTGCTTCATGACGGGATTGCCGTGGTCGTCGTATTTCCCGGTAGGGATGTCCTCGATCTCCGTTGTGACTTCCTCGTATTCATAGCCCAGGGCACGCTTTAAGAGGGCGTTTTCGACTTCGATGTCGACGGGGGCCTTGCCTCGTTTTAGGGCGTCAAATATCTCAACAAATCGCGCCTGATAGTTATATAGGCAAGCCGCTGTAATACCCATTTTAGCGGCGATTTGAACGTCTGTAAGCCCTTCTCGCGCCCAGCCTTCGATGCGGGTCAAACCATCAGGTGTCAGCCAGTCGTGATATTTTCCTTTCGCAATCGTGAATCACTCCTTATCTTTTCCGCAGCTTCACGATCTGTATAACTATAAGCAGCGCGTTCAACACCGCCGTGCTCCATGTCTTTGTCAAGATGCCATATACAACAAAAAGCGCGGCTCCGGCGGCGTCGAAAATCCTGATTTGCCTTTCCGTGTTACAGGAGAATGCAATCAGTATAAGAATGGTTCCGGCAATACCTATGAGTTCATACGTCATGCCCGGTCACCGTCCCCTATACGCCTTGCGATGTAAAGGAACGGCGTATCACAGACAGCAACCAACGCCTCAATGATCGAAGTGCTGACCGCAATCGTGATGATAGTCTGCAGGTCATAGATGCCTGCAAACGCAATGCCGATGAACCCGAAGTTTTCAAGGCAGTTACACAGAATCGTTGAAATGTTATTGCGAAGCCAAAGGGCTTTTCCTTCCGTCCTCTGCTTAATTCGGTTGAAGATGTAAATATCTGCCATGTTGGCAATATAGTACATGACCGCGCTGGCAATGCTGATACGCAGGTTCAGGCTAAACAGGGTCTTCATGGCATCGTGGGCGTAGTCAAACGCACTCGGCTTGTACAGAAGCGCAATCTGCGTCGCCACAATCAGCAGCACGTCGGAGAACAGGCCCAGCTTGACAGCCTTCTTCGCGTCGTCGATGCTGTAGCACTCGGAAAGAATGTCCGTCGCAAGGAATGTCGATGCGAACATGACCGTTCCGATGGCGGTTGAAAGGCCGATGATCTCCGCGTTTTTCGCAGTAATGATGTTAGCAAGCACCGTAGCAATCGGCACCCATGCGATCACGCCGGATTTCCCGAACAGCTTCTTGCACAGCAGTAGGGCAGAAAAGACAAAAACGACTTCGCAAATGATAATCAGGTTATTCAAGATATTACCTCCGTAGTTTTTTATAGTGGGTTATTGCATACCACTTTTTATCCGATAGTGACATCTACATCAAAGTGGGTCTTACAACCCTTGATGTGGTTGGTAACTTGCAGGTTCTTCGGCTGATATTGCATAAGATGGTCATACAGGATTCGTGCCGCTTCTTCGATGTTCAGTTCCTTGCCGTCAATTTCATTCATCACGAACGAATTGACCTCCATGTAATCGGGATAGCAATCCCCCGGCACAAAGTAGACCTCGAAGTCGCACTTATACCAGTCCTGTCCGATCTTGCACTTGGCATAGGCTGTCGGCATCATAGCGATGCTCGAAACCTGCTCTTTATTGTGAATCTTATTCATAGACATCTTCAACTCCATTCACTCTGAAAGCATTAGCGCGGTCAATACAGGTTCCGCACTTTCCGCAGGGCTTATCGCCGCCCTCATAGCATGACCACGTCATCTTATAGGGTACACCGAGTTCAAGCCCCTTTTTCACCACAGCAGCCTTGTTGAATGTTACGAATGGTGCAATGATATTCACCTTGCCGCCCGTTCCCTCGTATATCGCCCGGTTCATTGCCTCCGTGAATAACACGGAACAGTCCGGGTAAGCGTTCCCGGCTGCATCGTCTGCGTGTGCCCCGTAGTAGATTTGACTTGCACCCACGCTGACCGCAATGCTGGCGGCAGCAGAAAGCATCAAGCCATTCCGAAATGGGACATAGGTACTAACCGGGCATCCACCCGTCTCCCGCTGCTGTTCCGCATAGGATTCATGTGGAATAGCGTTATTGGAGCCTATAAGCAGGCTACAATCGCTTTTCGCAAAGATGGCTGATAAATCCAGCTCCATGATCTCAACGCCGTAATAGGCGGCAATGCGGCGCGCAGACGCGATCTCGCGTTGATGCTTCTGCCCGTAGTACATATTGACCGCCAGCACATTCTCCGGCTCGCAATCTTGCAATGCCACCGCAAGGCAGGTCGTGGAATCCACTCCGCCGGATAGCAGTACGATTTTCTTCATGCTCCTCCTATAGGTGGGTTTCAGCCCACTTCTGGAACTTAATCCATTCCGTGTAATTATTCAAGGCCGCCGCCCGACTGTCACCAAGGCGGTGTCCCTTTGGCACATCCTTCTTCTTCATGGTGTGGCCGTCGAAATAATACAGATAACCGAAGCGGTTACCTGTTGTCCATGCTGTGCTGTCAACGCTGTCAAAGTGGCATTTTTTCAGCCATTCCAGCGCAGTAAAACCAAGCCCGTGAATCTTCGCGTTTCGTCTGTGTGCCTCCGCGATCAGATGCGGCAATGCCCCGTATTTTTCAGGTGTGATCTCTTTGCTTACAATTCCGCCAATGGCAACATATCCATATTCGTCACACATGCGCTTGAAATCATCCAAACCACGCGAGACATGCCAGACAGGAATAACAGGCTGATTGGTCAATCTTTCCAGTTTGCGCCGGAGTTCTTTCACTCGGTCATATCCGACCACGCTGTCAATGTCCAGCTCGAAATACTTCTGAACCTTGTTTCGGTTGATGAAGTCGGCGTAACGCTCGACATATTCATCCCAGTTGGGTGACCCACCTTTTCCCATCATGAATGTGAACGCGCCGCTATCTAACAGGAAATCACCGAAATGCGGCAGAAGCCGTTCTGTATCTGCATCGCAGTAAAAAAACGACTCCAGAATGTAAGGGTGATAATTATCTATGCTTTGATAATCCTTGAGTTGTTGATACTTTCCGTTTATATGCCCCCCGCAAGAAAGATTCGCATATCGTTCTCCGAGTTTCGTTT
>Ga0326512_10000235_pt1 | contig 47166 bp, 78 predicted proteins | sample 1_2617_0518_D_FD_203652 | JGI IMG/M metagenome (GOLD analysis project Ga0326512, IMG submission 203652) | Bovine rumen microbial communities from UC Davis, California, United States - 1_2617_0518 | ecosystem: Host-associated > Mammals > Digestive system > Stomach > Rumen | place: USA...
AGCCGGTGATCCGCGAGAAGATGAAGCGATTCAGGGCGCGGCTGAAAGAAGTCGGCGAAAGCGCTTTTGTCAACGAAAACACGAACGTTGTCGACGCCTATTGTTATGACTATATCGACGAGGCGCGTGGGCTTGTCTTCTCGGTCGAAGAGCACAGCGGGCATTATGTGATCGTTCAGACCGAGAAAGGTTCTGATAAAAGTCACTATGCGAAAGACTTTCCGCAGACGCATAAGATATTCCCGACGGCGATGGACGCGGCAAAGGCGCTGATGGCCGAGGCAGAACGGCAGAAATGGAGGCGGGCGGGGTAATGGAAATTTGTACATATCCTGTCGGTGTAGTGCGCGGGTGCAATAACACTTTTTTTGATGGTGACTCAGACACAGCGGGCAGGCCGTTTGAAGAGGCCAAAAACATATCTATTGTGCATTATTGCGACCCGGAGATATTTCAGTTTAATGTATTAGATTCAAGTGTTGACCCCAATAAGTTTCATTTTGAACTTGATGAGGCGGGGATCCCCTTTTACCTTACAAATGAGGACGCAATACAGTTAGCGGCACTCATAGTCGAAGGGCTATTAGAAGACGGGACATTCTGGGCTAGTAAATGGGGAATAGAACAACTAAAGCAAGCGCATGATTGTCTATTAGGAGCAAAATTCAACATTAAATATAATCAGGAAAAGAATTTGCGCTTTGATCCGTATTGGCGGGAATGGAAGATAGAACAAGTAAGAAAACAGGTGACAGCATGACCGACGATCTGCGCTACAAAATTTCAGATGAGTTACTCCATGCAATTTGTTCTTTGCAAGATGCGTATGCGTATGTGCAATACGCTGAACAGCTGGCGCTTGGGCGTTGTAATGGCGGCTATGGTGGAGATTTAAGATTCAGAATCACCGCCCTTCGCCGACAGATCAACAACGCCGTGACGCATGCGGCGATTATCCGCGATATTAGCAAGGGTGAAATAAATGCAGACTGACTTTAAACACGTCGAATACACAATCCCGCACGTTATGAACTATCTGCGCGAGCTGAACGAGATTAAAGGCTGTCGGATGCGCACTCGCGAAGAGTTGAAAGATGAGGCGGAAGAGCTTGTCCGGCATTCGCAAACGAAATGGCATTGGATTTATGACGGCCCTGAATGCGAAAAGAACTTTCGCGGCTTCTTGGCTATAGGCTTTCGTGATAACTGTCACCCGCTCTGCGATTATTTCGTCGCGCAGACGTACACAGTACCAGAGTACAGGCGACAGGGCGTCATGCGGCGCTACTTCACGCAGTGGGCGAAAATGCACCGAGGCTCAACGCTGTGCATGTTCATCATCGACAATAACGAGATCGCGAAGAAGTTCTGGTTCTCGCTCATGCCGTCAATCGGTTATGAGCCGATGTATCTGACAGAGGTCTTGCCGCCTGACGGGTATACGACGCAGTACGGCTGGAGACCGAAGCAAAACTAAAAATCAGGAGGCCCGCGCTTGAAATACGAAACCGACGAAGTACGAAAACTGGCAAACGTGCTGGACGTGATTGCTCGAAAATGCTGGCGCGGGCTTCCCGCCTTGATGGGCTTGGAGCCTCAACCGACACGGGAACAGCTCAAACAGGCGCTATTCTTCCGCCCGTCGCCTGATGAAGATTTAGGCACGAAGGTGCAGGGCGGCGGCAGTCTGGAAGGGCGCGAGATCAATCAGGAAGACGTTATGATCGACGAGATCGATTCGGTGCTCGCGTCGGTGTCGTGGGCGGAGATCGTTAAAACTGTGCAGTGGTATGCGCGGGAATATCCGGTTTTGTGGGCGATGTATAAAAAATATATCGTCAATCAAGAAACACTAAAAATCGGATGGGGGCGCGAAGGTGCTCTGTCGCGGACGGCCAGTGCCTTCGACGCAAGCGAGTATCAAATAAAAACCGCCGTGCGCTGTGTGCCGTATAAAATAGCGCAGGCGGTATCGATGGGACTGTGCTCGGATGAAGCTCTCCCGCGCTCAAGCTGAAGAAAGGAGTAAACGCATGAAAGACGATTGTCAGACAAGAATTCAGTTCGGTATTGACGATATGGGGACATGGTGTTTTCAGTTTACGGATTATCCCGTTGGCGAAGATTTTAACCCTGAAATGCCGGTGAGCTATAGGATACATTTGCTTGATTCGGAATTGTGGGCGCTTATTGACGGGGTTGTGAAGGCGCTCCAGAAAAGTCCTGCCCGCCGCTCGAAGTGGCGCAGGGTGTTGGAGGCTCTGAAATGACTGCGCCGAATGGCTTTTGTAAAGTCGCCCGCGATAAACACGAAAACACGGTCGCGGTATTTGACGTTGACGGGGACATGACGCTTGAAGTGACTTGCTATAACGGATTCTATGATACAGATAATGTCTGTTGGCTTCATTTCGAGCGCGAAGGGTTGCTGAAACTCGCGGCAATTCTGACCGAAGCGGCGGATGTGATGGAGGCGTTGCGTTCATGAACTGGCTGAAAACGTTGATCTGCGGGCGCGAACTGGCCGCGCTCAAGTCTGAGATAAAACAGCTCAAGAAAGACCACGAGCGGGCGTTTTACGAGCGCGACAAGGCGCTGAATAAAGCAAACCGGTTAGAATGTGAATTAAGTGTCTGTCAATTCGAGTTGCGGCAGAAATGGGGATGGCGCAAGTGAAGCGACGTATTAAAAAACGTCGCCGAAGTTTCGACCGGAATTTCGTCTGTATTTCTTTGCGCTGATGTGCTTTTATGATAGTGCCGATATTTCGGCAACACGTTCCTCCGGGACGCCGTGGGCCTTGAGCTTGCGGCGTTTCATTTTTATGGAGGGCGTGAAACGGAGGAATGAGCATGAAGATCATCGACAAGAAACTCTCAGAGCTGACGCCATACGCGAATAATCCGCGCTTGAATGACGGCGCTGTTGATGCGGTGGCGGCATCAATCAAGGCTTTCGGCTTCAAAGTACCATGCGTTATTGACAAAGACGGCGTTATTGTCGCCGGACATACGCGGCTCAAGGCAGCGCAGAAACTTGGGCTGAAAACAGTCCCGTGCATCGTTGCTGATGACCTGACGCCAGAGCAGATCAAGGCATTCCGGCTTGCGGACAATAAAGTCGGCGAGCTTGCCGGGTGGGATTTTGAAAAGCTCGATTTAGAGCTTGAGGAACTTGATTTTGATATGACGCCGTTTGGGTTTGATTCTCATTCAACGCCGGAAAACCTCGACGAACTTTTTGCCCCGGCAGAAGAAAAAGAAAAAGAACCAAAGCGCGTCACTTGCCCGCACTGCGGTGAAGAATTTGAACTGCCGTGATTTTATATATGGCGGGGGGGGATCTGGCAATATTGCACCGTTCTGGCGCATCCTCGCCCGTTAGAAGATTTCCAAGTCACAAGCGATGAAGATATTTTTGGCCGGTGGTGAATCAAGGCATTGGGTGCATGATGAAATTGTTTCTAGCGGGTGTGGAATCCCGGCAAAGGGAGAAACGATGAAGCTGTTCCTTGCGGGCGTAACGCCTTGGCGAGGGGGGGGGCAATACGACACTGTAATTGAGACGTTTCGTCCCTTTATTCTGGAATCGTTTTTTTATGTTGACGAAGACACGGAGCGATTATTGCCGCATTTCGGCGATTTCTTGCTTGATAGTGGCGCGTTTACGTTTATGTCCGGCACGGTTGGGAGTATTGACTGGGACGGTTATATAAAACGCTACGCTGATTTCATCGTTAGAAACGACATAAAGAAATTCTTTGAACTGGACATAGACAGCGTAGTCGGTTATGCGAAGGTGAAAGAATTTCGCCGTGAATTGGAAAAGCTGACAAGCCGCCCATGCATCCCTGTCTGGCACGTTTCAAGGGGCATGGACGAATTTAAACGCATGTGTGATGAATACAGCTATGTCGCTATCGGCGGGATCGTGAGCAAAGAGATTAAACCGGATAAATATAACCTTCTGCCGGTGTTGATTAAAGAAGCGCATAAGCGAAAAGCAAAAATTCACGGTCTGGGCTTTACGGCGCTGAATTGGCTCCCGATTTGCCATTTTGATAGTGTTGATTCGACGGCTTGGACGACGGGCAATCGTTTCGGGTATCTGTATTACTTCGATGGCAAGACGATGAAGAAAAAAGACGCGCCGAAAGGTCACAAACTCGGCGACAGTAGGGCGGCGGCGCTGAATAACTACGTGGAGTGGTTGAAGTTCCAGAAGTACGCATTGACGCATTTTTAGGTGGCAAATGATTGCATTTATCTCTTGTGTTAAAACAAAACAAAATCGAGCTTGCCGGGCGGAAGAAATGTATATAAGCGACTTATTTAAAAAGTCATTACTTTATGCAAAAAAGCACGCGGATAATATATTCATTCTTTCCGCTAAATATGGATTGCTCGCACTTGATGATGTAATTTCGCCTTATGAAAAAACGTTAAATGGCACATCGGAACGAGAGAAAAAAATTTGGGCGTATACGGTATATCAGCAATTTTTAAAACGGGGCGGCAATCCTAAAGAGCCATGTTTATTTTTATGCGGGCTAAATTATAGAAAATATCTGATGCAATTATTCCCGAATTCCGAAGCCCCTTTAAAAGGGCTATCATTTGGAAATGTTCTGCGTTGGTATAAGGAGCACTCATGAAAGCAATCGTTTTATCAAGTGGTGGAGTTGATTCTACAACATGTCTTGCACTTGCGGTTAGCGAACGCGGGCGCGAGAATGTCGTCGCTGTATCTGTCTATTACGGGCAGAAGCATAAAAGGGAATTGGAAGCCGCCCGTGCTGTGGCGACATTTTTTGATGTTCCGCATTATGAACTTGACTTGTCGGCGGTTTTCGCAGTTTCAAATTGTCCTTTGCTTGCTCATTCGGACGCGCAAATTGCGCATAAATCCTACGCAGAACAGCTAAAAGATGGCGCAGGTGTAGAAACATACGTCCCGTTCAGGAATGGGCTGTTTTTGGCCGCTGTAGCGAGTTTTGCGGGCGGTATTTATCCGAAGCAGGACGTGGAAATTTACATCGGTGCTCATGCTGATGACGCCGCCGGGGACGCATATGCCGATTGCAGTGAAGCGTTTATTTCGGCCATGTCTGAGGCTGTAAAAATCGGGACTTATGAGCATATCACGATCAAAGCGCCGTTTGTCGGCATGAATAAAGCGGCGGTCGTTGCGGAAGGTCTGAGGCTAGGCGCTCCGTATGAATTGACGTGGAGTTGTTACGAGGGGCAGGAAAAACCGTGCGGTGTTTGCGGAACGTGCAGAGACCGCGCGGCGGCTTTTGCGGCGAATGGTATTGCTGACCCTGCGTTATAAGTGGAAGCTGTATGAAATCCGACCAGCTTAAAAAATACTAGGAGTTGTAAAAATTTATGAATGGATACGTAGTTCTTTGTGTTGTGTACTCTTTCGCGCTCACCATGTCAAATATCATGGCGGGCAAGTTTATGTCGCTTGGTGCGCTGAACTTGCCGAGTGCGATTGTTATCTTCCCGATTGTCTATATTGCGTCCGACCTTATGACGGAGATATACGGAATTCGCCGTTCGCTGTTCGCGATCCGGCTTAATACTTGCGTCGCGGCGCTGTTCGCGTTGTTTTCGTGGGTTTTGCTCAAACTCCCGCCAGCATCGTTCTGGCAGAATCAGAGCGCGTTTGAAGCTGTCTTCGCTTCGACTCCGCGCGTGATCCTCGCGTCGCTTGTCGGGTATTACACGGGCGATTGGCTGAATTCAGTTTCGTTGTCGTTGATGAAGATTAAGCAGGGCGGCAGATTTTTCGCCGTGCGTTCAATTGTTTCGTCGCTGATCGGCGAAGCAATTGATAGTATCGCGTTCTTCATGATCGCGTTTTATGGTGTTCTGCCGTTGGAAATCATGCTTCAAAGTATGTGCTGGCAATACGTCTTTAAAGTTTCCTATGAAGTCGTCTGCCTGCCGCTGACTTGTGCGGTTGTTCGATTCTGGAAACGGCACGTCAGCGAAGTTTTCGATACGGGTAAATTGAGCGAATATATATAGATTTAGTTTCTGCAGGAAGGGGGCGCGCCCATGCCCGCAAAACCTATTTTTACAAATGAAGAGATTGCCGACGCTCTGCGTGCTGCGCATGGGCTTCTTGCGACGACTGCGCAGATTCTGACGAAAGTCGGCGGCGGGCGGAAGATCACCCGGCAGGCTGTGTCAGGCCGGATTAAGCGAAGCCCAGAGTTGCGGGAAGTCGCCGAACAGGCGGCGGAAACGCTGACCGACCTTGCGGAACAAGAGTTGTACAAGCTCATAAAACAGGGCGATAAGACGGCGATTATCTTCTATCTCAAGTGCAAGGGCAAAGATCGCGGCTATATCGAGCGGCAAGAGCTGACCGGCAAGGACGGCACTGCGCTGACCGGTGACAAATTGGAACCGGTTGAAGTGAATATCAAGATCATCGACCCGGCGGGCAAGGTGAAGCGGCTTGAAGATTGATTTCGAAATGCCGCAGGCGCTTGCGGGGCTGATGAAGCCCGCGCGGTATAAAGTCACATACGGCGGGCGAGGCGGCGGGAAGTCGTTCACGATCGCGTCATGGCTCGATATTTACGGCGTCAAGCGCCCGATTCGCGTACTGTGCGCCCGCGAGTATCAAGTCAGCATCCGCGACAGCGTTCACAGACTTCTTGCAGACAGGATTGCGGCGCTCGGCTTGTCGCAGTTCTACACCGTGACGCAAACTTCGATCATCGGCACGAACGGAACGGAGTTCATTTTTAAGGGGCTTCACCATAACGCGCAGGAGATCAAGTCGATGGAGGGCGTTGATATATGCTGGGTTGAAGAGGCCTCTTCCGTCAGCGCTGAGAGTTGGGACGTTTTAATCCCGACGATCCGCAAGCCGGGAAGCGAAATTTGGCTATCGTTCAACCCGCTCTCGCCTGACGATGCGACGTGGACGCGCTTCGTAAAAAATCCGCCGCCTGGGGCATGGGTGCAAAAAGTTCTGTACTCAGATAATCCGTGGTTCCCGGCAGTGCTTGACGAAGAGCGGCGGCACTTGCAGGAGATCGACCCCGAACTATATCAGCATGTTTGGCTCGGTGAGCCGCGAACGATCAGCGACGCGCAAGTGTTCAAAGGGCGCTATCTCGTGCAGGAATTCGAGACGCCGAAAGACGCGCGATTCTTTCACGGCGTAGACTGGGGATTCGCGAACGACCCGACGGCGCTTGTGCGGTGCTTTATTCGCGGGAATGTCTTGTATATCGACCGCGAAGCATACGGCGTGGGCGTAGAGCTGGACGAAACACCGCAACTGTTCGACAGCATTGACACGGCGCGAAAATGGCCGATCAAGGCTGATTCTGCGCGGCCTGAAACAATCAGTTTCATGAAGCGGCGCGGCTTTAAGATTGAGCCTGCTAAAAAATGGGCGGGAAGCGTTGAAGACGGTCTCGCCGTGCTCAAATCTTTTGACAAGATAATCGTGCATCCGCGCTGTGTTCATGCGGCGGATGAGTTTTATAAATACTCGTACAAGGTAGACAAAAACAACGGTGACGTTCTGCCGATCATAGTGGATGCAAACAATCATTGCATTGCCGAAGGTTCGCTCATAGCGACTGAACGCGGCGACGTGCCGATTGAAAACGTGACGACCGCTGACCGCGTTTTGACGCGAGAAGGGTACAAGCGCGTTTTGTGGGCCGGTAAAACAGGCGAGAACCGCGACGTGATGAGGATCACGGCGGGCGATTATTCGCTTGTTTGTACGCCCGAACATCTAATTTATACGATCAATCGCGGCTTCGTGCAGGCCGCGACTGTAACGGGAGAAGATGTTTTATTATGTCTAGAGAAACAACAGAATTCGACGGCTTCACATGGTACAGATACCCGGACGCGCGGCGCAGAAGCGACCGCGTTTATTTCAAGCGCACAGTCTGTGAAGACGGGAAAGTTCACCCACAATGGCTCCACCGCTACATTTACGAAAAAGCGCATGGCGAAATCCCGAAGGGCTTTCACGTCCATCACAAGGACGGCAACCCTAACAACAACGCGCTTGAAAATCTGGAGTGCCTTTCAGCCGCAGATCACCGGCACGAACACCCGCTTAACGCTGAACAACTGGAAAGGCGAAAAGAACATCTTGAACGAATCCGACCGCTTACAAAGGCTTGGCATAAAAGCGCGGAAGGGCGTGCAAAGCATAGAGAAATCGGCGGGCTTGCTTACAAGAACTTTAATCCAGAACCGAAAACGTGCGCATATTGCGGCAAGGTGTTTATGCCCCATGCCGTCGGCAATCGTGACAAATTCTGCTCAAACGCTTGCAAATCAGCATGGCGGCGACAACAGCATATCGACGATGAAGAAAGGACTTGCTCAATTTGCGGCAAGTCCTTTTTTGTCAACAAATACAGCGATCAAGAAACTTGTTCCCGTGCGTGTGCGGGACGTTTGCGTTCTCAAAGACGGCGCGACAGTTTACGATCTGGCGATAGAAAATCAGCATGAATTCTTCGCTGAATGTGTTTTAGTGCATAATTGTATCGATGCGCTCCGCTATGCCCTCGACGGTTACATTCACCGGGGCGGCGGCATGAAGATCAATCTCAACAATTTACGCGGGTGGTGACGCGAAAATGACAACGAAAAAGACAACCGACGGCGCGGCACAGACTCCCGCGCGGAAAAACAGGTTTAAAGCCGTGGCGAAAAAAGAAGCGGCGCGAGTGCCGACGTTGAGCGAACTCAAACAGATGTACTCGCCGCCAGCGACAAGCGGACGCGCAAGCGCTGATGTACGCGCGGCGATGGACGCGGCGTTTGAAGCTGACGTTCTGCCGATGATCCAGAGCGGCTATTCGATTCTCGGCGCGGCCGCTATGCCGCGTTTTATCGGTTATCCCGTACTGGCCGGGCTGACACAGAACGGCCTTATCCGCGCCGGTATTGAGATGATCGCCGACGAAATGACGCGCAAGTGGATTGATATACAGACGACCGGCCAAAGCCTGGAGGGCGGCGAACAGAACCCCGTTATCGCCGACCTGAAGACCGACATGGAGCGCTTTAAAATCCGCACGCTCTTTCACGATGCATCGCGGCTTGTCAGTCAATACGGCGGCTGTCTTGCATACGTTGACACGGGCGACGACGACCCCGCAACGCTCATGACGCCGCTGTATCTGGACGCGGGGACATTTAAACCGGGCAGTTTGAACGGCATCCGCCTGATTGAGCCGTTCAATATCTCGCCCGGTTTTTATAATGCGAATAATCCGCTTGCCGCTGATTATTTCAAGCCGCGCTCATGGTTTATCCTTGGGCGCGAAGTTCACGCCAGCCGTTTCCTGTATTTCTCGTCTGCACTGCCGCCGACGATGCTGTTGCCCGCATATAATTTCTTCGGCGTCCCGCTTGCACAGACGGTTCTCGACGTTGTCCAGCACTTCACCGAGTGCCGCGAAGCCGAGGCGCGGCTTATCAAGAAATTCTCGCTGACTGTGTTTAAAACCGATATGTCCGACCTGATGAACGGTATGGAAGATACGAACATCCGCGCTCGCGCGAAATACTTTGTTCAGAATCAGGACAACGACGGCCTGATGATGATCGACACGAGCGAGGATATTATCAAGGTCGAAACGCCGCTTGCAGGCGTGACGGACATTGTTCGCCAGTCGATGGAGATGGTTGCCGCGTATTTCGGCGAGCCGACTGTCAAGCTGTGGGGCATCTCCCCCGGCGGTTTCAACAGCACCGGCGAGGCTGACTTGAGAAATCATTATGACCACGTGAGCGCAAATCAAGAGAAGATGTTCCGCGAGCCGCTGAACGCCGTCCTGCGCCTGTTGCAGTACAACCGGCGCGGCGAAGTGGACGACAGTATTACAGCATCGTTTATCCCTATCGGAGATCAGGACGCCGGACAGATCGCGAACGTCAACAAGACGAAGGCCGACACCGCAAGCGTGTATTTGCAGAACGGCGTTCTCGCGCCCGAAGAAGTGCGGCAGATGCTGGCCGACGATGAGCAGAGCGGCTACACGACGATCGACGTGGAGGACGTTCCCGAAGACGACACGGGCGACGGCGGCATGATGGACATGAGCGGCATGATGGGCGAAATGACCGCAGAATCGCCCGAGAGCGTGCCAGAATCGCCCGAAGTTGAACAGGGCGAGCAAGTTACCACCGAAAGCGAAACAAGCGCAAAATAACGCGATTTTGACCGTTTTATGAAAGGAGCGCGGACTCGATGGCACTAGACGAAAAAAAACAGGCGCGTCGAGTCCGTCGCGTCCGTCATTCAAAAAGCATCGCCCCGCTTCGCCCGTCGGCAGGGCTTGAAGCGTGGTACAGAAAAAAGCTCAAACAAGAGATCAAGAAAATGTCTGACAGCGTGGAATATTGGCTCCGCGCGGTGTACCGCTCGCGTGAGTCGGAGATCATCGCTGAAGACGCAAGTCCCGCCCGCGAGATTTGGGACGACCTCAAGCGTACAATGGCGCGATGGCAAAAGCATTTTGACGAGCTGGGCGAAAAACTCGCCCGTCGGTTTGTCGGGCGCTTGTCGAGGGCCGAAAAGGCGCGATTCGAGCAGGCGCTGAAAGATGCGGGCTGGACGGTGAAGTTCCGCACGCCGCGCGGCGTAAATAACATCATGCAGAGCGCCATTATCGAGAACGTGAACTTGATAAAGTCAATTCCGCGCCACTACTTGACCGAGGTGCAGAGCATCATGAATGTTGGCATCCAGAACGGCAAAGACCTTGATTACATCACGCGCGAGTTGCATAAACGCTACGAGATCACCGACCGCCGCGCGAACATGATCGCCCGAGACCAGAATAACAAGATCACGGCCGCGCTTGACCGCGAGCACGCGAATCACTTGGGTATTACTGATGCGGTTTGGGTGTACACCTATGGCAGTAAAGAGCCGCGTCATACTCATGTTGAGATGGACGGCATGCGCTTTAAACTGTCCGAGGGGCTTTATGATCCTAATCCGAAAGTCGCGCGGAAGATTCAGCCCGCCGAGTTGGTGAACTGCCGCTGTATGTACAGGATGCTTCTGCCTGAAATTGACTATTCCGGCGACTTCGACGAAAACGGCAAGTGGGCCGACCGCCGCCAGTCGCCTGACCATCCGAATTTTGAGGGGTGAGAAGATGAACTTAAAAACAGTAATATTTGACGCCGCCCCGTCACAGCGCCGCATTGACGAAAACGGCTTCATGCACGTTGATTCGTGCCACGTCACGAAAGAGCAAGTCGTGAAGTATTACGGACGCGAAATTCCCGGCTGGCGCGAACTTGGGCTTGACCCTGAACGCCTTTACAACGTTTACCGCCCCGGCGACGAGATCGAAAAAGCGGCGGCGACGTTCGACGGCCTGCCGCTCCAGTTGCAGCACCATATCGACAGCGCCGACGAGCCGCAGACGGAATTCCGCGTCGGCTCCATCTCGCGCCCCGTCTGGCGTGCACCTTACCTTGACTGTGATCTGCACATCACCAACGGCGCGGCTATCAGCGCGGTCGAACACGGCGATTTTAAAGAGATCAGCGCCGCTTATCTTTATGAGCCTGTTATCGAAAGCGGCGAGTTTGACGGCACGCCTTACGAAATCGTGATGCGCAATCTGCGCGGCAATCACGTCGCGCTCGTTCCCAAAGGACGCGCGGGCGCTGACGTAGTAGTTGCCGATGAAGCGCCGGACGCGCCGCCCTTGCGCAGTTTCGCCGCGTGGATGCGGAAAAATCCGCTCAGTCTGAAAGACGCGCCGTCGCCGGAATGGGAGAGCGTAAAGGCCGCGATGGATGATGCATGGATAACGGTGCAGAGCAACGGCGGCGGGCGGCATGTGCTTCTTGGTGATGATGGCACGATAAAAGCGGGTATGGGCGGAAAGTTTAACGGGCAGAGGATAGATTTAATCCCGCGCAAGCCCAAGGCACCGCCTGATGCAAATGCTGTTGTAAAACTTCCATCGACACGCTATAATATCCCTAAATTAACAGGGGGGAGCGGTGGCAGTATGGAAGAGAAGGGCGAAAGGTTCAAGAAAATACCTCAGGCGGTGTCGGCGTATATAAAAGACGTTCTAGGCGATACAGAAGAAGAAATGTTAGCCGAGATAGAGAATAATCCGTATGATGTAATCAGTGATTTGCAGAATCAGCTTAACAGCTTAAATTGGAATGAACGGATGCTAAGAAACGCCGGGAAAACAGAAAAAGCCGATAAAGCAAAACAGGAACGCGAGCAATTCCAAGAATACGTGGACAAACTGCGTGGTACGTCGCCGGACACGACAAGAGAATACATGCAGAAACTTGTGGACTTGTCGGAGCATACGACAAAATCGAAAGAGCGCATTATGAGCGCGTTTGAAGTGCGGCAAAAGAATTACCCGATCCCGGATAATCAAGAGCGCGTGGGCTTCCCGCCGAAGGTCGTCGGAGAAACAGACAAGGCGTATGAAGTCCGAGAGGCTAATCCTTTCGCGTCACCTTTCAAAAATGTGGTCAATGCATATTTACCTAAATCGCGCGTGACGATGAAGGACGGGCACGTTATTGGGGTTGAAGGATGGCTAAAAAAGAAAATTGATATAGCGATTGATTGACGTAACAATTATAAGGTGTAAAGAAGCGACTCCAGAAATGGAGCCGCTTTTTTTATGCATAGATGGCACAAATCAAGCCGCCATGCGGCGGCGCTGAATTTCCTGTTAAGGAGAGATGCACACATGAGCAAGAAGAAAATCCCGCACTTCGTCCGCTGGCGCTACGCCATGGACGCGACGCCCGAGATTAAGGGCGTTGAGGCAAGCCCCGCCGCGTTGACGGATGCGAAGGCCGTTATCGACGCGCAGGAGGCCGGAGTCGCGCCGCGCAATATCGGCGTTGACCTCGACAAGGACGCGAGCATTGACGAGATCGTTCTCAAGTTCTTCCCCGGCGCAAGCCCCGAAGACACGGAGACGATTCGCAGTCTGCTGATGAAGTACAAGACCGCGCCCGCGACGATGGAAGTTGAAGACGGCGACGACGAACCGCTGACCGCCGCCGCGCCCGAAGCCGTTCCCGCTGCTGGCGCTGTGAAGGACGGCGATACGCCCGACGAACAGCGCGCTTTCGCCGAGGGCGTCAAGTACGGCGAGGAAGTGGAGAAAAAAGAACCTCTGAAACTCGACCGTGAGCATGAGAGCATCGGCGAGAAGAAGGCGCTGGGCGAAGTGACTGACGCCGACGGCGAGACGTACACGAAAGAAGAAGTCGATGCCAAGATCGCCGCGCTGATGAAGGAGATGGAGGCCAAGATCGAGGCCGCGAAAGTCAAGGCCACGGACGAGGCGAAAGAGCACTATGAAGGACTGAGCAAGGCCGCACAGGATTGCGCCCCGCTTGTCAAGATCGCTGACCCGATGGCGTACAAATCGAGCGCTGAGATTTACCGCAAGGCGCTGAAACTGCGCGGCGTGGCCGCTGATTCTATGCCTGATTCGGCGCTCCCCGCGATGGTCGATTTCGTTAAGCGTAACGGCGGCGTGTCTTCGCGCCCTGTTACCGTTGCGGCTGATTCTGCGCCCATCATGGACGGCGACGCGGACTTTGTCCGTTCGCTTGAAAAGCGTATCAAAGTTCTGTAAAGGAGTGATCGAATATGGCTTTTGCCGGTAATTCTGTTGCGATTGAACCCGCGCCCGCTGTGCAGGGCGACCGCGTTAACAACGGCGCGATCTTCTATACCGCGCACAACTTTCTGACCGCTTCGACGTGCAACGTCGGTGAATTCGTCTGGCGTGATACTACGAATCCCGAGATCGCCGTCAAGAACAGCGCCGCTTCCGGTGCCCCGCTTGGCATCGTTGAGCGCACGCACGAGTACACCGATTTCGTTGTGAACTCGCTGACCGTCCCCGCAAAGGCGAACGTGACTATCGTTGAGAAGGGCGCGATGTGGGCGACTGCCGACACGACCGTGACCATTGGCATGAAGGCGTTTGCCGTGCTTGCCGACGGTTCTATCAAGTTCGCCGCCGCCGGCGCTACTGTGACGGGCGCTGTTGAAACGAGTTGGGCGGCGTTCACGGCTGGCTCGACTGGCGATCTCGTCATGATTTCGAACGTGCTGTAGTAAAGGAGAGTGAAAATAATGTCTTCTCTGAATGAAAGACTTTCGGCGCTCGGCATCTCCGCGCCCGAATTCCGCGGCTTTATCACCAAAGACAACCGCGCCCAGATCGCACAAGACGCGGCTCTTGTTACCACGCCGAACACGCTGACCCCGGCTTATCTCGGCGCTTACATCGACCGTGAGGCGGTCGAAATTCTGACCGCTCCGCGCAACGCACGCGCCGTTTTCCCCGAGGTTAAAAAGGGCGATTGGGGCACGCCGTTCGCGCAGTTCCGCACTGCCGAGTACACCGGTACGACCACGCCCTACAGTGATTTCACTGAAAACACCCGCGCCGGCGTCAACTACAACTGGCCCACCCGCAAGCAGTACCGTTTCCAGACTACGATCGATTACGGCGATCTGGAGTCTGAAATCACCGGCCTTGCGGGCGTGAACCTTGTCGCCGACAAACAGCAGAGCGCCGCGCACGTTATCGACGTTGACGCGAACAAATTTGCTCTGCTCGGCGTGACCGGCTATGAGGTCTACGGACTTCTGAACGATCCTTCGCTCCCCGCGCGTCTTACGCCCGCGAACGGCGCAGGCGGTTCCCCGCTCTGGGCGAATAAGACGATGGACGAGATTTATAACGACATTCTCGACATGTACAGCAACATGCAGACGCAGAGTCAGGGCCTTGTCGATATGGATTCTAACCTCGCTCTGCTTCTGCCGCCCGGCCTTATGCCGGAGATGGGCAAGACCAACGCTTACGGCAACAAGACGGCGAAGTCCCTTGTCGAGGAGTATTTCGGCGGTCGTATTCAGTTCATCACGATCCCCGAAATGGCGACTACTTCCGGCAACCTTGTGATGCTCGTCGCGCGTTCCGTCATGGGCAAGCCCGTGGCCGAGATCGGATTCAGCGAGAAACTGCGTATGGGCCGCGTTATCCCGCAGCTGTCCAGTTTCAAACAGAAGGTTTCGTCCTCGACCTACGGCACGATCTACTATCGTCCGTACGCCGTCGTTTCGATGCTCGGTTGCTAACAACCGCGCACGCAAAAACAACAAAAAGGGGGCAGAACGCGCAAAAACGAGCCGTTTTGCCCCTGTTTCAATCAAGGAGGAACAGTAATGTCCAGAACGAAAAGCACTGCAAAAAAGACCACTGGCGGCGCAAAAAAAGCCGCTGTGACGAATGAAGTGTCCGCGAAACTTGGGCCGGTCGTTGACCCCGCGCCCGTGGCGGAAATCCCCGTCGCTGATGAAGCGCCGAAAGTGATTTCCAAAAAAGCGCCGAAGACGGTTACGGTAATGTGCCGCGAACCCGTCGGCGTGACGTTCCGTGTTCGCGACAAGTTCGGCACGTTGCACATGGTCAAGGTCAACGGCTACGGCGAAGCACTGCGCGGGCTTGACAAAGGAATTCTTGTCCCAGGCTGGGGTATGACACACGGCGTAGACGCTGAACTCTGGGCTGAAATCGAGAAGATGTATGCCCGTACGCTGCCGCTGTTCACGCGCGGCATGATTCAAGCCTTCGCCGACGCGCAGAGCGCAGAAGACGAAGCCGAAAACCTCAAGGATGTGAAATCGTCGCTCGACCCTGTAGACATCGACAAAACGCATACCGCCGAGGTGTAGCAAATGGCCGTCGTTGTGTTTGACGTTTCAGAGTTTCGGGCGATCTATCCGCAGTTTTCAGAGTTGACGGACGCGCAACTGACCGCGTTTTTCGATGACGCCTGCCTTTATCTTGATAACACTGATGCGAGTCCCGTTCAGAATATTACGCTCAGAAAATCGCTGCTCTATAAGATCGTCTGTCACCTGGCGACGCTGGCACAGCGCGGCGGCGGCGTGACGGGCGCGGTGACGAGCGCGAGTGAGGGCAGTGTATCAAGCTCATTCAGCCCGCTCCAGTCAACAAGTGAAAACGCGGCATGGTGGAATCAGACGGCGTGCGGCGCGTCGTTTTGGATGCTGTGGCGGCGCTTTACACGAGGCGGCTATTATGTCCCGTATACCCGTTACCATTAAGGGCGGCGAGAAAATTCACGCTGCGCTGATGCGTCTGGGCGGCAAAACGCCCGTTTTGCGCGTCGGGATTCTTGAAGGCGCGACGTACAGCGGCGAGCATGGAACAGGCGAAAAGGCGGGGCAGAGCGTTGCAACTGTCGCGTTTTGGCAAGAATACGGCACGCGCACGAACACGCCGCCGCGCCCGTTCATGCGCAATACGGTGGCCGAGAAAAAAGACGACTGGGCGAAACAGCTTTCCGCGAGTCTGCTCTATGGCCGCTCATTTGCCGAAGCGCTTGACGCCGTGGGAATGGTGGCCGTGCAGGATATTCGGCAGACGATCCAAAAAGGCGTCCCGCCGTCGTCGGCTCCGTCAACGATCGCATTTAAAAAGCGCATCGGCAAGGAGTATGCCAATACGCCGCTGATCTTGACCAAGACGATGATGATGAGCGTCGCGCATGAGGTGATTGAATGAACGGTATTAACCTGCATCATATTGTCCGCGCTCCGATCACGAATGTTCACCCGGACGAAACTTTGCTATGGTATCAGAATCAGGGCGCTCAGAACGTCGGCGGCATCCTGAAACCGTCATACGCCGCGCCCTTGCCGCTTGTCGCGCAAGTGCAGAGCGAAAGCGACGCCGCGCTGATGCACGCTGACCGCGCGGGCATGAATACTGAAACGGTCAAGGTGTATCTGTATTGGGACACGCAGAAAGCGCCGCTCAATCTCGACCGATTCACGGCGAAGGGCGGCGACATCTTCAGACGTGCCGACGGCTCGTTTTGGCTTGTCACCGGTCTGACAGACAACTTTGCAGATGTGGGCTGGGTATCGTGCCGCGCCGTGCGGCAGATCAACCCGCCCGAGGGTTTTGAAAATGCCGACGTTCCCGCAGCCGGTTAATCCAGTCTCCACGTCATGGCCTGATGTTATCAGCGCCGTGCAGGCGTTTTTGTTTAAGTACGCCGTCCCCGCGTTGCCGCTTGATAACATCATCTGCGGCAACTTCAACCGCGCCGCGCTTCCCAATACGGACGAACTGACGATTTACAGTTTTCTCCGACATGAGCGCCACGGCACGAACGTTGAGACATTCGACGCCGCCGCTGTTGCAAACGATCAAGACGGCGCTCTTGAGACGTCCACGCTGATCGAGGCTGTTTTACAGATCGATTTTTACAGCCGCACAGACGCGGCACGCCAGCGGGCGCAGACGGTCGAGACGATAGCGAAAAGCTCAAGCGCGGTGCAGTTCTTCAAGCCTTACGGTATTTCGTGCCTGTATGCGTCTGATATTCGCGATATGACGGGAATGATGGACGCGGAACAGTATGTACAGCGCTACATGCTGGAGCTTCATCTTTCGTTCTGGTCTACGGTTTCTCAGGGTCTGCCGTGGTTTGATGCGGTCGACGTTGATTTAAAAAATGTTGATGTAGTATGCCCGCCGCTTGAATAAGTGGCGGTTATTTTTTTATGTGAGGAGTGATTTACAATGGCAATTCCCGCTTCTCGAATCGTCAACGTCACGCCGCGCCTGATCGCGGCGGGCGGGACTGATCTCGTTATGAACGGCCTGTTGCTGACGACGAATCCGCTGATCCCGCTCACGTCGTTCGCGCTGACGTTCACGAGCGCCGACGCTGTTGGTGACTATTTCGGCATGACGAGCGACGAATATCTGTTTGCCGTGCGCTATTTCCTCGGCTACGATAATTCGTTTAAAAAGCCGCGCTCGCTCATTATCGCTCCGCGCGTGCTCACGTCTGCCCCGGGCTGGCTTCGCGGCGGCAAGAATACCGCCACGCTTGCGCAGATTCAGGCCGTCACGAACGGCGCGATGACGATCACGATTGACGGCACTGCGAAGACGCTTGCAGACGTTGACCTGTCGAGCGTGACGAGTTTCAGCGATGCGGCGACGGCTCTTACGAACGCTCTTGGCACTGCCGCGACGGTGACATATTCCAGCTTCACGGGCGCGTTCCAGATCAACAGCAACACTGTCGGCGCGTCGTCTTCGGTGTCGTTTGCCACGGGCGGCGAGACTGGAACCGATCTTTCCGTTCTGCTCAATCTGACGGAGGCCGCTGGCGCTGTCCTTTCACCCGGCGTTGAGGCGATGAGCGTTGCTGAAAACATGGCCGCTATCCGCACGAATTCGGATAACTGGGTAACGTTCACGCCGCTGTATGGCGCGACGGATGAAGAGATTCTCGCGCTGGGCGCGTGGGCGACTGGCATGGGCGTTGATTATCTGTTCGTTGCGTGGAGCAACGACGCTGAACTGCTTGACGCCACGTCCGAGACTTCGATTGCCGCACAGCTGACCGCCGCGAATGCCGCCGCCACTGCGGGCGTCTATGGCTCGTATGAGTACGCCGCTTTCGTCATGGGCGCGGCCGCGTCCATCGATTGGGACAGGATCAACGGCGTGATCAATTTCGCGCACAAGGGGCAGAGCGGCCTCGCGCCGAATGTCACCGACGCGCAGACCGCCGCCGCTCTTGAGGCCAACGGATGGAACTTCTACGGGTCTTATGCCACAAGGAATGACCAGTTCTATCTGTTCTTCCCCGGCGCGATGTTCGGCAATTACAGCTTCATCGATCCCTATATCAACGCCATCTGGCTGAAAAACGTGATTCAGGTGTCGTGCATGGCCGGTCTTGCCGCGTCTGGCCGCGTGCCGTACAACGATGCGGGCTATGCGCTTATCCGCGCCTGGCTCGTTGATCCTGTGAATCGCGCTTTGCGCAATGGGACAATCGACGTGGGCGTGACGCTCTCCGAGTCGCAGAAAGCGCAGTTAATCCAAGAAGCTGGCGAAGACATCAGCGAAGAGCTGTTCACGAACGGCTTTGTTATTCGCATCGACGATCCCGGCGCGAGCGTGCGCGTCAATCGAGAGTCGCCGACGATCTCGCTGTGGTACACCTACGGCGGCGGCGTGAATCGTCTTGAGATCGCGTCGACGGCGATTCTCTAGGAGGTGACACGTTATGCTTACTGACATTACCAGTGCGAATGCTAAACTCATTCTGACCTGTGAAGAGCTGTATCCGTCTGGCGTCGAGCTTCAGATGTTCAGCACAAATCAGGCGTGGAACGCTGACGCGCTTCAGGTGGCCGAGACGCGCATGGGCGTTGACGGTCACATGGCGGCCGGTTATGTTCCCAATATCAAGACCGTCACGATTCAGCTGGAGGCGTCTTCGCCGTCTCGCCGCTACATGCAGACGATTCAGAAGGCGATGATCGCAAATCAGCGCGTGTATAAGGTTTCGCTGACGGCTATTATTCCGTCCATCGGCGAACAGGTGATCTGGAGCGAAGGCGTCATGCAGAACGGCGCTGTCACTTCGACCGCCGCCCGCGTGATGGAACCGACTTCGTGGGTATTCCACTTTGAAAAGTACGAACGGAGCGCCTATAACTAGGCGCTCCGCTTTTTTATCCCGGAGGTACTAAGCAATGCGAAAAGAAAAAACCGTCGTTCTTGATGATCGCGGGAATAAGCTGACGTTTAAGATTCGCGAAATGTCGGCGACGGACACGGGCAAGTGGATCATGCGTGCGCTGAAAGCACTCGGCGCGGCAGGCGCTGAACTTCCCGATGGCGCAGATTTGCGGGCGGCTGTTATCTTTATCCGTAACAACTTTCAGTCGTTCTGCAAGAATATCGACCTCGAAGACGTTCAGAGCCTGCTCGACGATCTTCTACGCTCATGCACACGCATCGTCGGCAAAGCGGAAGAAGCCGTCACGCCGGAAACAATCGACGATTATGTTTCAGACGTGCGGACGCTGTTCGCGTTGTACGGTGAAGCCGCGAAAGTGTGCTTGGATTTTTTCGGAACAGAAAGCCGCTCAGAATCCCCCCGCTCCCCGAGGATCGAATTGCACAAATAGCGGGGCTGATCGGTTATGAGAACGTGACGCATATCACGGCGGCTATTATTGCGAGGCGATATGCGTCACTTTACGAATTGCAAACGATTTACAGCATGGGAGACGCGCTCGATATGTACGAAATCATCGCTGTAAATAACTATAACGAAGCCGCTTACAGTGAAGCGGCAAAACGTGACGCGGAAGCGCGGAGGAGGTGAACGGCATGGCTGAAAACGTAGTTGACGCGCTGATTGTAACTTTAGGCTTGGATTCAAGCGAGTATCAGCAGGGCATGGAAGAAGCCGAACACACAACGCGCGAATTCAGCGAAAAAGCGCCGCGTGAAGCGGAACGTGGGCTGAACGCGATTGAAGCGAAGTTCGGCGCGACGTTTCGCGGCATCTTTCACACGTTCATCGCGCCGCTGACCGCCGCACTCGGCACGATGGGAATTTTCTCGCAGTACACGCAGACGGCAGACCGGATTGGAAAAATGGCTGACCGCATCGGCGCAAGCGCGGAAGAGTTGCAAGCATTCGGCGAAGCGGCGAAACGTTCCGGCGGCTCTGTCGAAGGCTTTATGTCGTCGTTTGAAAGCCTGAACGGTCAGATTCAACGTATGCAGGCGATGGGCGGCAAGGGACGCTTGACGCCTATTCTCAAACAGCTCGGAATCAGCGCCACGGAGAACGGCAAGGCAAAAGACACATTCCAGATTTTGCGCGAACTCGCGGGCGCGTCAGAACGCATCGGCAAGCAGAAATTTGCAGGGCTGGCGCGTTTTCTCGGACTAGATCAAGGGACGATCATGCTGTTGCAATCTGGGCGCGTAGCGATGGATGAGCTTATCGCGCGACAGCGGGCGCTCGGCGTGTACACCAAAGAGGATTTCGAGGTCACCGCCAAATTCAACGACGCGATTTCAGATTTGCAACAGGTCTTCCGTTCGCTTGCCGCTGTGATTCTGCGCGTGATCGTCCCGCCGATTCGCATGATCGCGGAAGCGATGACGAAAGTCGTTCAGACGTTCCGTGAGCATCAAGGCTTTATCGTTGCGGGACTTCTCGTAATCGCGGGCATCATGAGCGGAACATTGCTGACCGCCGCGAAAGCACTCGGCGCGGCGCTTATGCCGTTGCTTGCGCCTATTGCGGCTATTGCCGCGCTCGGTTCTGTATTCGACGAAATCGCGGTATACGCCGAAGGCGGCGAAACACTGTTTGAACCGCTCTGGCGTGCAATCGGAACGCCGGAAGACTTCAAAGCGGCGCTTGATACGATCACGGATTTCGCGGATAGCGCCTGGAACACGATTTCAAAACTCGCGTTGGACATCGGAGGCGCGTTCGTTGACACGTTCTCTGAATGGGCATCGTCGTTTGACGTTGACGCGTTCGTTGAAAAAGTCTCTGCACTCTGGGAACGGCTGAAAGACGCGTTCGCGCCGCTTGAAACTGCGCTGAAATCGCTTGACGCGCCTATTCAAGCATTGAAGCCGCTTTTGTCGGAAATCTGGGGACTTGTCTCTGACATCGGCAAAAGCGCGATGGAATGGCTCGGCGCAGATGAACCTGGCGGCGCGTGGGATTTAGTCAAGTCCACGATTGAAGCTATTTCGATCACGATTCAAGCCATGTCAACGACGGCGAAAGAACTGTTCGGGTGGATTCAGAAAATCCTTGCTGAATTCAGAAAGTTCCTTGGCTTGAATAACCCGTTCCAAGAGAACGCGGAAAAAGAAGTTCTGCAAGGCCGCGACAAAAACGCGCTCGTCACTGAACGCGCCGCGCAGATTAGGAAACAGAATCCGCTGTTGACGGATTCGCAGGCGAAGGTCGCGGCACGTCAACAGGTGAACAGAGAAATCGACTTCCGGCGTGATTATGACTTGTTCGGCGGCGATGCTCTCGCGATGGCGCAGTCCGGGTGGAATTCAGCTGATATAGAACGCTTTACGTCGGCGATTGCAAGCCGCGCCCCGGACAAAGCGCAACTTTCGCAGGACAACCGAAAGACGATAAGCGTGAAATATGACACGACCGTGAATAACAATAATACGTTCAACGGCGTTGAAAATACGGCGGCTGTTCAGAATGCAGTCTCGCAAGGATCGCGCGAAGGCACAGAACGCGGCTTGACGCTTGCGCCCGTCAATGCGGGGGTGTTCGGCTCATGATTGAAAACGAATGGCTTTTAGCCGACGAAAACGGAAATTCGCTCGTTGAATTTCAGAGTTTCATTTCATGCGAAATCAGCGACGAAGGCGAAGTTCTGAAAATGCCGACGGAAAACGGCGGCTTTGCCGCTTATAACAAGGTCGCCGATTCGATCAAGATTCGCGTTCAGCTTGCGATACAAGGCGACGATGCCGACATTCAAACGGCGCTGACGAACTTAAAAACGCTGAAAGACGGCACGCAGACGTTTTCGCTTGTTACGCCTACGGTCGAATACCGCAATATGACGCTTGAAAGCCTCAACTATTCGCGCAAGCGCGAAGACGGCTTAAAAGTCTGCTACGTCGAATTGACGCTGATCGAAGTTCGCGAAGTTGAAGCGCAGTATACCGAAACGAAAAAACGCTTGACAAAAAAGAAAGTCAAGCGTGCAGACTGCGCCAGTTCGCAGGCGACGGGCAAAACGACCGCGCAACAGCCGAAAACAGTAAAAAGCGTTCCGAAGGAACTATACGACAAGTATGTTGGCGGCAATAGCGCACGCAAGAGGTAGTAAAAAATGCTGATTATTCCACTTCAACAACTCCCCGCGCAGTCGTTCATCACGATCCTCGATGAGCAGAACGTCGAAATCAGTTTGTATCAGCGTTACGACCGCCTTTATATGGACGTGACGCTCGATGAAACGCAGATCGCCGCCGGGTGTGTCTGTCTGAACTATGTCCCTGTTATTCAGCATGAAACTCCTTTTCGCGGTGCATTGATCTTCGCCGACACGCTCGGCGACACCGCGCCGCAATGGGACGGACTCGGCGAGAACGGGCGCTATGTGCTGTTCTATTTGACGCAGACTGAGGCTGAAGAATATGGCTTCGTATAACATCAAGACGCTTCGCGCGGAAATTCAGTTGGGAACCGGCAATTTTCAAGGCACGAGCAAAAACACATATGTCATCGAAGGGCTTGCAATGTCCGCGAAGATTGAAAAAGTCGGCCTTCCCGATTTGAGCAAGTGCGAACTGTCTATTAAAGGCATGAAGTATGAAGTCATGGAACAGCTGACCGTCCTGGGCTTCCGTAAACTCACAAGCGCGAAGAACCTTCTGACGCTTTACGGCGGCACGGTCGGCGAAACTCTGCCCGTGTTGTTCTCCGGCGACATAACGAAAGCCGTCGCAGACTTCAAAAACGCGCCCGATGTGACGTTTAACATCAGTGCCACGACGGGCGCGTATTCAGTCAAGAAAGCCGCGCCGCCGCTCAGTGTTGCGGGAAGCACGGCGGCGGCTGACCTTGCGAAAGCATGGGCGGCCGAAATGGGGTATTCGTTCAAGAACGCAGGCGTGACAACGCAAGTACAGAACTGTATTTTCAACGGTTCGCCGTTGCAGAAACTGCGCGTGCTTTCAGAGCAGTACCACATTGAAACGATTATTGATGATGGCGAGATCATCATTCAGCCGCGCGGTGAAGTTCGCAAGACAGGCACGATCCCGTATCTGACCGAAGAAAGCGGCCTCGCCGGTTATCCCGCGTTCACTGATAAAGGAATTTCGCTCGTTGCGCTGTACAACCCCGATTTCAAGTTCGGCGGCCTTGTGCGCGTGAAAAGCATTGTTCCGCGTGCTTCTGGCGAATGGAAAATCACGAAACTCATGCATAGTGTAAGTGCATACGAAAAAAGCGGCGAATGGTTTTCAGAGATCGAAGCAACGTGGAAAGGGGAATGATCCGTCATGGCTGAAAACGGCATCGTGAAAGGCATGGCCGATGAATACACCGATTCCACGCCTTTAAATCAACTGGAATTCTTGATTAAAACGCTGACGCGCGATATGTCGACCGCGATCCCCGTTATCATCACGGCAGTTCAAGCGGGCGACACGAACGCGGCGGGTTATGTTGACGCGCGGCCACTTATTGCGCAGATCGACGCGTGGGGCAATTCTTTGCCGATGGCGGCGATTCATCATCTTCCGTATTTCCGGCTTCAATCTGGCCGCGCGGCGGTCGTTCTCGACCCTGTTGTCGGTGACATTGGGCTTGCGGTCTTTGCGCAGTCGGACTGCTCAAACGTCAAGCAAGGCGCGAATCAGACAGTTCAGCCCGGTTCGTGGCGCAAGTTTGATCAAGCGGACGGCTTTTATGTCGGCGGCTTTCTGAATAAAAGCGTTGATACGTTCGTCCGTCTTGCGCAGGACGGAAGCGTCACGATAAGAGCGCCAGGAAGCGTTACGATAGACGCGCCGACGGTGACATATACGGGCGATATTATTTGCGGCGGTTTTTCGTATCTTGGGCATACGCATACCGGCGTTCACGGCGAAACGTCCACGCCGCATTAAGGGGGCTAGAAAATGAACGGGCATACTTTATATCTAACTCCCGACAACTGGGACATCACTCTCGATTCTTCCGGGCGCTTGCAGACGAGCGCGAACGCTTATGCAATCGCGCAGAACGTCGCGAATGCCGTCCGGCTGTTCACGAATGAAGCATTTTTCGCGATGGACGAAGGAATTCCGCATTTTGAAATTGAATTAGGCTACACGCGTCCGGCGCTTTCAGTTCTTCGCGCCCGCATCCGCGAAGCGGCGCTGAACGTTGAAGGCGTTTTAGACGCGGAGGTCAATCTTGACGGCGTGCGGGATCGCAAGCTGACCGGTGAGATTCTTCTGACCGTCGCGGACGAAGATAAAAGTTCAAAGATCACGCTGACGTTATAAAAGGGGTGGAATCATGGCTATTGTATTTGACCCGGCAACGGGGCTGATAGTAGAAAGCGCGGAAACAGTTTTAAACGCTATCGGCGCAGACTGGCAAAACGCTTTCACGGGCGGTGGTCTGCCGCCGCTTGACATCGACCCCGCAACGCCTGCCGGTCAGCTGATCGCAACAGAGGCGGCGCTTGTGCAGGCGAAAGATTCTGAAATCCTGTTTCTCGCAAATCAGTTTAACCCGCTGACTGCGGAAGGTCGTTGGCAAGAAGCACTCGGAAAGATTTATTTCATCTCGCGCAAAACGGCAGAACCGACGGTTGTTTCTTGCACTTGCACGGGGCTTTATAACACTGTCATTCCCGCCGGTTCAATCGTCCAGAACACAGACGGCTACCAGTTGCGCAGTCTGGACGCGGCAACGATCCCGTCAAGCGGAACAATCGACATTGAGTTTGAAGTGACAGAAAACGGCCCGATTTCGATAGCCGCCGGAACGGTGACGACGATCATCACGGTTATTCCCGGTTGGGACACGGTGACGAATTCAGCGGCGGGCGTTCTCGGCAGAGATGCTGAAACGCAGACTGAATTTGAAACGCGCCGCTATAACAGCGTCGCGATGAACGCGCACGGTTCAGTTTCCGCGATACAAGGCGCGATTTCCGGTGTGGACGGCGTTCTTGATTGCAAGGTCTTGGAAAACTCGACCGATAGTGCCATGACGATTCTCGGCGTGTCCGTCGATCCGCACTCAATCTGCGCGTGCGTTTTCGGCGGCGACGGGACAGACATCGCCGAAGCGATTTACAGAAAGAAAGATGCCGGTTGCGGCACGACTGGCACGACAACCGTGTCATATACTGACCCCGATTTTAACAACGCGGTCTATACTTACAACATTTTGCGCCCGATTGCCGTTGACGTGAAAATGGCGGTCACGATCAAGAACACGGGAAGCACGCCCGCGAGTATTGCCGACGATATAAAGACCGCGCTGATCGCGGATTTCTACGGACAGGGCGAAAACGCCCGCGTCGGCCTCGGTCAGACGTTGTACGCGTCGCGCTTTTATCCGATTGTTATCGGTGCGGGCGTGAGTGATTTCGTCTCGCTGACAGTTGCGCTCGGCACGGGCGCGTTCGGCAGTTATATCGACATTAATGCCAATCGCGAACCGCAACTTGACGAATCGAATATCACGGTGACGATCATATGACGGCGCGGCGCGATTTTTCAGTTCTGCGGGACGAAACGATCCTCAGTCAGTATAGCGCCTCGCCTCATATACTCCAGTTGACGTATGACTTCTCACTGAGGATCGACCCCGCGCCGGACATCGACGTGTTCTTTGAAAAAGTCTTTGACATCGAAACCGCTCAAGGCTGGGGCTTGGATAACTGGGGCAGAATCTTGGGCGTGCCGCGCGGCGTTCAGGTCGCGTCGACTGATTGGTTCGGCTACTACGGCTCTGGTCTGCAACCGTGGAACAATGCGCCGTTTTATAACGATCAGCAGGCGACAAACAATTATCTGTTGACTGATGAGGCGTACAGGAAACTGTTGAAATACAAGGCGGGCGCGAATATCGGCTCCGCTGACGCGGCGACGATCAACCGTTTATTGTCGCAAATATTCCCGACTTACGATCACGTTGTTGATAATGGCGACATGAGCATTCGCGCAGTATTCAGCGATTACCTCGAATCCGTTGAAATCGGCATCCTCAACACATACGGCGCACTTAACAAAGGCGCGGGCGTGCAGTGGGTTTATCTCAGTGTGAACCCCGACGAAGTTTTTGGATTTGATGATTCCGGTTTTCAGCCTTTCGACCAAGGCGTTTTCACGCCTTATGACGTTGTTATTTTGTGAGGTGATATAAATGCCCGAACCTACTAAAATACCGCGTCCTTTTGCGGATAGTGGCGATAAAAACACTATTCCAGAATCTTCTGGTGCGCTAGGTTTCGCGAGTTGGCAAGAAGGGTTCCCCGCAATTACGGGAACGCCTTTCTCGCAGGGCGGCGTTGCACCGAAAAGAGCAGATTTTAACGGCATTTTCAATGCGTTGAGTCTCGCAATACTCTGGCAACAGCAGGGCGGTTTTTATGCGTATGGCGCAACGACTGATTACGAGATTGGGAACGTCGTTGAGTACAGCGGTGACCTTTACAAATGCCTGTCTGCAAATGGGCCAAGCAGCGCAGTAAAAGCCCCTACCGATACAACCGTTTGGAGTAAAGTCATGACCGCCGCTGACGCGGCGGCGTTGTATTTGCCGCTTTCTGGCGGGACGATGACGGGCACAATCGAGAGCACAGTCGATACCATTTTAAAAAAATCAACTACGACTGGCTCTTTGATTGTGCTATCAGGCGACAACTCTAACTCCGGATCAGGCGCGAACATCGTGCTTCGCGGCGGGGGACATGCCTCGAATCCGGGAGAATTCACGTTACACGCTGGGAACGGTAACGGTTATAAACAACTGGTCGGCAAGCCCGACGGCACGCTGACATGGGATGAAACAGACATTTTCACTGTAGGGAATTCACCTGTCTCTTTTACGTCGAGCGCAACCAGAAACTATTGCGCGAAATTCGCAAATGGTGTGATGGTACAGTGTTATGATGGTTCGCTAACAACGGACAGCAATAGTCGTGTAAAATTTATATTCTCTGAGGCATTTAAAGAGCTTCCGTTTAGTGCTAATTACGTCGCTACGTCAAATCGGTCTTTAAATATATATTCTACGTCGACAACACAGATAGTGCTTCGTGTTAATGACATGAGCGGGGCCGTCGTAGGGCCAAACGTCGCTGTACCGATGGGCGTTATCTTAATAGGGAGGTGGAAATAGTGTGGAAAATCGCACTAGACAACGCGGGCGCTGTAATTGGTTTTTATCCTCCAGATTATCAAGGCTCATACCCACGAGAAGATACCCTCGTCGAGGCGACAGAGGAAGAAAAAGAACGTGTCTATCGTCTCATGCCCGCGTATTATGATACGAATAACCACACGTTTAAGCGATTGATGCCGCCAGAACCGACGCTTGACGAATTGAAAGCGCAGAAGAAAGCTGAAATCGCGTCCGCGCGATATGAGCGCGAAATTGCGGGCGTTGAGGTCAACGGCATTACAATCGACACTGGGCGCGATAGTCAGGCACTCATTACAGGCGCGGCAGTCGCCGCAGTGCTCGACGATGACTATTCGCTCAATTGGAAGACGGAAGCAGGCTTTGTTCACTTGACCGCGCCAGAAATCATTGCAGTCGCACAAGCGGTTCGTGCTCATGTTCAGGCGTGTTTTGACCGTGAGGCAGAGCTGTGCGCCCTTGTCGATGCGGCAGAGACGAAAGAAGAACTCGACGAGATTATTATTTCGTGGCCGGTTTAATCAATAGCAATCAAGCCCCGCGTTCTGCGGGGCTTTTTATTTTATGGAGGTGATTGATATGCCAGAACCTTCAAAAATCCCGCAAGCATGGGCGTGGAATGGCGATATTAACACAATCCCCGCGACTGATCCCGGCAATGGCTTGGCAAGTTGGGAACTCGGCTATCCTATCGAAACGCAGACCCCGATTGCGGCGGGTGGTACGCCGCCGCGCAGACAGGACATGAACGGCGTTCTGAACTGGCTTTCACTGTATTCGCTCTGGGGGCAGAAGGGCGGTTTATGGCAGTATGATGCTACGGAAAATTACGAGATCGGCAACGTCATTATAGAAAACAACGCTTTGTATTATTGCATTGCCGCCAATGGCCCCGGCTCGACTGTAAAATCGCCTTCCGCTGACACTGCCGGATCATACTGGAAACTTATCATCAAAACTGACGGCACGCTGAACGTCCCGACTGTTGGTAATGCTACAACGTCGGCTCGGGGCATTGTAGAACTGGCGACGAGCGCGGAAACAAAGGCGCTGACTGATTCTCAAAGAGCAATAACGCCGTCAAGCCTTAACGGGCTTCTTTCGCTTTCGCCTGCGGCGCTGATGGTTCCCAAAGCTGATAGCAACGGCAAGCTGACAGGTTGGCTTGATGCTCTGAAAAATAGCGCGGGGAAAGTTGCTGTCAGCATTACGGGAACCGCTCCGACGCTTGAAACATCCAGAACGGTTCGTGTCAATCTGGCAAGCACAAGCGCGGCGAGTTTCAATGGATCGGCAAATATCACTCCCGGCGTTTCCGGCGTGCTGAATGTCGCAAATGGCGGCACAGGACAGAATAATCTTGACGCAGTAACGGTTGGCAAGGCTAAACAGTTAAACACTGCGCGAAATATCAACGGAACGCCATTCAACGGGACGGCAAACATTACAACGGCACAGTGGGGAACGGCAAGAAGCGCGACGATCAAAGACGCAAGCAAAGCACATACCGGCGCGGCTGTCTCCGTGAACGGCGGCGGCGATTTTTCGCTTCTTTTACCGTCTACAATTACCGCGTCTTTAATCGGGAACGTAACTGGCGACGTAAGCGGGAACTCTGGTACTGCGACAAAACTTAAAACCACGAGAACGATTAACGGCACGCCTTTCGATGGAACTTCAAATATAACGGCGATGGAATCAAGCTCGCGCAGTCTCGCGCAAAACGGTTATATCAAGTTCCAGAGTGGATTGATTATTCAGTGGGGGCGCGATGATTTTAACGGCGCTCTGTATAAAGATGTGACACTGCCGACGGCGTTTTCAAGCGTCTTATTCACTGCGCTTGGCACAGATAGCATATCCGGTTCTGTTGTTTCAACGTCTGATAATTTTACGATCGGTTGGAGTGTCGGCGCTTCGACGCTATCAAAAATCCGCTTTGTCACGAATAACGCAAGTACGCGCCTGTTTTCGTGGCTTGCTATCGGGAGATAACAGATGCAGACACGTCTTTTTCCCCCTCATTTCACGCGGCGCGAGTTGGCTTGCAAATGTGGTTGCGGACTATGTAATCCGCGCGACGAACTTTTGCATCTCGCGGAGGCTGTGCGGCATGTTCTCGGCGACACGCCCATGAAGGTGAATTCCTGTTGTCGCTGTGAAAAGCACAATCGAGCCGTCGGCGGTTCGCCCACCTCGAAACACTTGACCGGGCGGGCGCTTGACTTTCGCCCTGAGGGAATGTCCGTTTTTGCCGCGTATGCGAAAATTATCACCGCATACGAGCGCGGCGAGCTTCCCGAGCTGGGCGGCATCGGGCTGTATATCAAGAAAGATTTTATCCATATTGACGTATTTCACGCCGTTGACGGACATCTGAGGAAGTGGCGCTATGACTGAGCAGAGCGATAAGAGCCTTCTCGACATTGCGATTACGGGCGGGCTGGGCGCTTTCGTCGCGGTCATCTTCGCCGCGATCCGCGCCGCGAGAACGCACATGGATGAAACTTTCAGCGTAAAGCGCTTCGCCGTCGGTCTGTCCAGCGCGGGCGGCGTCGGTGCTCTCGTTGCATGGGGGCTTGACTACTTCGGCGTCGGCAAGGAGTTGTCCGCCGTAATAATCGCCATGTGCGGCTATACCGGTGGACGCTTGCTCGATATAGTCGAGGCCGAAATTCCCGAAACGCTTAAGGCCGGTTTTGACGGCCTCCAGAAGCGGTTACAAGAGGGGCGGTGGAAGGATGATTGACGTTGACGAAATTCTTGACCGCATGAAGATGTACAACCGCGTGATTCTCTTCTCCGTCGCAGTCGTGGCCTTGCTTTTGGCGTTGTGGCTCTTGTCAAACAGCCCCGGCCGGCGAGAAGTCGGCACTAAGTTGACAGAGATCAAGCAGACCACAAAGACAAACGAGCGCCGCGCTGATGAGATCATCGACGCGGCGAAATCACGAGAGGAGGCGGCGAAACGTGAGACGGGCGAAAGCATTCGTGCTGTGTCTGACGATCATCTCCCTGATGTGCTCGCGGGCTTGCTCGCAGACTATCGACGCGAGCGCGGCGGGCGTTGACGCGCTCAGAATACATGCCGGATGGACGGCCCCGGCATCCGGGTATTACTTGACAGACACCGCTATGCGCGACACGGTGCAGGGCTGGACAGAGGCGCGAAAAATCGCTGATGTGCGCCAACAGGCGCTTGAGGCACTTCGCGATGAAGTTAAAGCACAGCAGGCCGATTTAATTCGCCAGCTTGCAGAGCTTCAGCACGAGATTACCGCAGAGCGGTCATTGTGGCGTTCCCGCGTCCGTCGCGGGAAAATACAGGGCTTTGTTTATGGCGCTGTTCTGGGCTTCAGCGGCGGGTATCTTGTCAAGCGGAATAATCCGTGATAGAATAATATCAACATGACCCGGTGTCTCTCACTGCGCAGATTGTCCAGCGCGGTGACATATTCGCCGGGCCTTTTTTATCCCCTGTCGATTCGTCGGCAGGGGACTTATTTTTTTATCTAAACGCCGCCCCATGCTCGAAACCGTACATGTCAAAGGACGCGAAACAGCGCGAAACGTTGAGCATGCAGGATTTATGGCTTTATGTTCGGCGGTCTTCCTCTCCGCCATTATAAAAAGACTGAATAGGACTGAACGCGACAAAACCCGCCAGACGGCGGGTTTTTCGTTTATAATGGGCTTGTTAGCGTGTCATTTTTATACTGTCCCGGACAGGCAGACCGTACACAAAACCGGACACGCGGCAATAATGGACGATGAGGGGAAAAACAAAAATGTTTACAACGTTTACGGCTGGAAAGCTCGCGGCGTCAGATAAAGACCGGCTTGAGCCTGATTCTGACGGACTGTATTTAATCGTCAGAAAATCGGGGCGCAAAACGTGGCTTGTGCGCTATTACACGGGCGGCAAAGAGAGGAAGCTCACGCTCGGCGATTATCCGGCGGTCAGCTTGCAGGAGGCACGGCGACAACGTGATGAAATAAAGGCCCGCGTAAAATCAGGAATGAGCGCCCGCGATGAAGGCGCGGGGCTGACGTTTGAAAAAGTCGCGCGGGAATGGTGGAGACTGAAAAAACCGCGCTTGTCGGCGCATTACGCGAAAAATGTTGAGTATCGGCTCGAACATTATATTCTTCCCGCCGTGGGCGGCGTGGCGCTAACTGCATTCAAGCGGCAGACGGGCGCGGCGTTCCTTCACGGCCTCGCGGAGCGCGGCACGGTTGAGACCGCGCGGAGATGCGGTGAAATCGTCGCCGCCGTCATGGACTACGCGCTTGAAAGCGGTTATATCGAGTATCACGCCCTGAACGGCATCACGCGCAGCATACCGCCCGCAGAAAAACAACCATTCCGGCACGTCGAAGACCCGGCGCAGTTCGGGCGGTTGCTGGCGGCTATTGACGGCATCGCGTCCCCGGTTACGCGGGCGGCGTTGCAGATCGCCGCGCTATGCTTTCCGCGAGCCGGTGAACTTCTCGCGGCGACGTGGGCGGAAATTGACTTCGATGCGGCATTGTGGACGATCCCCGCCGCTCATACCAAGCGCAGGCGCGAGCACCTCGTCCCGTTGCCGCGTCAGGCCGTCAAGACGCTGACAGATTTACAGCAATTCGAGCGGCGAGAGATTTATACCAGCACGCCGGACATTTCGCGGCGCTATGTTTTTCCGGCCCCGCTCGGTCGATCTGCGCTGACTGAGGCCGCACTGCTCAAGGCGCTAAAGACACTCGCCGCGCATGGAGAAGCACCATTGTCGACGATCCACGGCTTTCGGCACACCGCGAGCACGCTGCTGCACAGTCGCGGCGAGAACACGCTGCACATCGAGAAACAGCTCGCACACCTCGACCCGAACCGCATTAGAGCCGTTTATAATAAATACGAGTTTCTCAACGAGCGCCGCGCCATGCTCCAGCGCTATGCAGATTATCTTGACGCGCTGAAAGGATAAAAAAAGACCGTCAAGGCGGTGGAAACCTTGACGGCAGAAAGAAGGAGTCGAAAATGTCTATATCGACCCTCGAATTATATACCATTTTGCGGGCGTGCGCAAATTGGTGCCTGAGGATTTAACTTGCCCGTAACTTGCCCGTAATTTGCCCGTAAGTTTCATTTTGCCCCCTTTTTACTTGATCGGCATTTGACTGATAAAACGCGAACGCTTGCAAACACTGAATCCGTTTATTTGACCGGCTTTTGACTGTAAGTTTCGGCAAGTTACAATTAACTTGCCCGTAACTTGCCAACGCACATAAATATAAAGATTTTCGTGCTCGTGTTGCACATTTTTAATAGACCTGTTATGATAACGACAAAGAAGCCGCCGTCCTGCCGAGACACAGGAAGCGGCATGTCTCGCCCCGCGTGGCCTCGAAGGAGGAAGCGCGGGGATTTTTTAGCAGAAAATAATGATTTAGGCATTGACAAAAAAAATGATCTGCGCTAGAATAATCTCAGAACGAAGGGCGAAGCCCTTAAAACACAAGGAGGAATAAAAATGAGTAGACAAATTTGCGAGAGGAAACACATGGACGAAATAACACGCAAGACCAAACTGACGCTCAAGATCTATTACTTCTGTGACCGCTGTGACCTCTGCGGAGAACGCGGCGACCGGGACTTTGCCTATGTCGCGCCCGCTTCTCAGAGCGAGCAGACCTGTCCGTCCGACTTCGACCCCAGCAACGAGCTTTACTGCCCGTATCACGATAATTATCAGGCGTTGCTTGATGAGCTGCACGAAATGGAGGCTGCCGAAGATGAGGGCGAAGCCCTTAAATCAAAGGAGGAGCAAAAATGAAGAATCAGGAACAGCTTTTAAAAATCGTCGCACGAATCCGCGAGACGCTTACCTCTGAATACGGCGAGAAGTTCACGGCGCTGACGCAAGACGAGAAAAACAACATCATGATTTGCGTCCTTCACGACCTGGCGACAAGAAACAGCGCGGTCATGCGAGTAGCGGCGAACGCATTCGTCGAAATGATTTAAACAAGTCGAAACCTAGGGCGGCTTGCGCCGCCCGACGGTCTGACCGTGAGGTGGCTACTGATGAGACTAAAGGAGGGGTTGAACATGTGGTTTGACAAGTATGTAAAAAAAGGCGGCTCTATGCCGACCACGTCAATTTGTGGTTATAGCACTCATGTCGACTTTGACCCGATGGGGGAGCTCACCGAAGCGCAGGTCGATGCGAGCTGGGATTGGTATGTTGCCGAGGTTAATAACGCGCTTCCCGATTTCGCTGAGTGGAGTCCTGCAACATCATCGATCATCGTGCCTGTTGACAAGGTTCACGAGCTGGACAAGTTTTTCGATGAATACAGCTGGAATGATCTGCTGAATGATGTTTTTAGCAAGTATATCGAAAACTGCGACGCTATTATCGGGGAGGCGGATTAAAATGACCAAAAGAAGCACAGCAGTAAATCAGGCGTGGAAGAAAGAAGCGGTTGCAATCGCGACGGGGAAGACGGGCGAAACTCTGTATTACATCCCGAGCAAGCGCGGCCTGTTCGTGACCGACGGCGCGGGCGTCATTGGTCTGACCGTCACCGAGGCGAAAGAAATGATCGAGCGCGACGGCATGACGCAGCTTGCGCCCGTCCCGACATGGGACGAAATGACCGAAGAATATATTAAAGTCAGGCGCGAGCGCAGCGCGGCCCTGCGAGGTGACGCCGAATGAAAGCTGTTCGTGATGCAACGCGATGCGACACGGCCACGGCGCGAAAGCTCGGCACTTCGGGCGGGCTAACGCTGTACAAGACGAAGAGCCGAAAATACTTTTTCGCTGACGGCCGCGACCTGCGCATTATCCCGGCAACTGAGGCATATGCCTGGCTCGCGCAGAACGTCGGCAAGGCGGCGGCTGAAAGCGCTTTTGTCGAAGAAGACCGCCAGCGGATCACGGTCGATTTGCCCGCGAACCTGCTAGACAAGATCGACGCCGCACGGGACGCCGACAACCGGTCACGCCGCGCTGTGATAGAGGCCGCGCTGAAACAGATATTCGGCGCATAATAGAAGCCCCGCAACTGGTGACAGAATGAGACCAGTTCGGGGCTTTATTTTTTGTCAATAAAAAGATCACCCGCCGGGGAAAGGATGAAACCCGGCGGGCGATCTCTTCAAAGGAGGTTGCGCAGTTGCGCGGAATGGAACGATGAGAGAAAGGGATGATGCTTTGTATCTTATCATTGCGGCTTCTGGACGGCTTGAACATTATCATAAACAAGCGGCACGGTCAAGACTAAAATCAAGCGGCGGCGCTCATGCCAATGTGAGCGCCGCCGCTATTTTTTATCTGCTTTCAGCCGTGGTCAGTGCTGACGTTACACCGAAACGACGGCGGCGACTTCTGCGCCGTCTGTTCTGCGGAAAGCGCCGTCTGCGGCGATCCCCGCGAATCCATTTATAACCGCCTTTTCGACTGCGCACATATCGCGCTTGAGCGGGTATCGGCAAGGCCGTCACCGCCGCGCATGACATGAGCGCACAGACAAGCATGATCTTGATAAAACGCATTACAACCCCTCCCCGTTATCTTATCGTCCTTCGCAGCTGTACGACCGGCCCCCAGATGGAGAACCGCGACGGCTCGGCAACTTCGGCGGCGCTGAGTTTAAAAGTGTCTACGTCGCTGTACAGCGTCACGCCGCCGTCGTCATGGCGCACGACCTTCTTTGCACTCAAAGCGCCGTCCCAACAGACCACGCAGATTTGTCCCTGCCGCGGCACAACGGCGGGATTGATGATAAGCACATCGCCGTCGAAGATGCGCGATTTTTCCAGACATGCGCCGTCTGCACGAACGGCGACGGGCGGGCGCAGATCGTCATAAATGCCGCCGAGTTCGCTGATGCTGTACCGGTAGATTTCATCCGGTGAATTCTGGATTTCGTCATACGTGGGAATTCCCTCGCCGCAGCATGCCGTCACCTCGCGCGACAAGAGCGGCACGGGGATCATCCGTCCGCGCGGTACGGTCAGCGGCGTGACGTCTGACGGCATCGGGGCTTCGCCGTCGTCAATGCCGACAAGGTACGAAAGCGGCACGTCCAGCGCCGTGGCGATTTTCTCCAGTTCGTCAGACTTTGCCGCGCGACGGCCTTTTTCAAGCCGAATGATCGTGTACTCAGAAACGCCGATTTTATCCGCTAGTGATTTTTGAGAAATGCCTGCTGCTTCTCTTGCTACTCTCACACGTTCACCAACTGCCATAATTGCCGCCCCCTTTTACTAATACTAGCAAAAATGCAAGTTTTACGCTACAATCAAGATAGCTCAAAGAGACGGGCAAAATTACAAGATTTCTACTTGACACTTGCAAATTTGCATGTATAATAATCTCAGACAGGCAAAATTACAAGTGTGAGGGGTGATAAAGTGCTGAGAATCACAGAATGCAGAAAAGCGGCTGGGCTTAGTCAGGCCGCGCTCGCGGAAGCTGTTGGCGTTAATGAATGCACGATTATGAGATGGGAAAAGCGGCGCTCGAAGCCGAACGCGAAATATCTCCCGGCATTGTGCGCGGCGTTGAAAGTCCCGCTCGATGAGCTTTTGACGTTTAAGGAGGAACGGGCATGACCGCGAGTGACATTTTCGCGCAGACCGTTGCCGACGCCGTGAAAGAAGCAATCGCGCCGCTTGTCGCGAGAATTGACACGCTGGAGCGGCTTCTCACGGCCACGGGCGGCGAACGCGCGGCGGATATGTTGACGCGGGAACAAGTCGCCGCCCGCCTGAACGTAAGCGAGCGGACAGTTGAGCGGTATGTAGCAAGCGGAAAACTTCACGCGCCAGTGGGCGAGGGCCGTTTAAAGCGCTGGCGCGTGCAGGATATTCGAGACTTTGGGGAGGCGGTTTGATGAGCAAGAAACCGTTTGAGCTGGGCTCGGACGTGGCGCGGGCGCTGGATGAGATCATCTGCATCAATGACGATCTGCCCGCTGAATACTTGGAAGAAGTCGAAAGGAGACGTGCGAAAAATGACGATTGAAGCAGAGAAGGCGCTGTGTGAGGCGTTTGTAACTGTGTTCTTTCTGTGGCTGGCGGCGACAGGAGCGCTGGCGTGGTTGTATGAGCGCAAGAAGGCGCGGCGATGAGCAAGACATATAACCGCGTTTATGCGCAGGGTTACAGGGCCGGGCGCAAGGCCACACGATGGGAGAAATTCTGCTGGCTACTCAAACACCGCCGCCGCGACGTGGAGGATTGGTTGACCGACGACGACGCGAAGGACACGGATTTCCTCGTCATGATCGCCGCCGTCACGCTGATCGGCATTGCTGGCGTTCTGATGGCCTTCGCGGCGAGGGTATAAAAAACGCCGCTGACGTGCGGGCACACATCAGCGGCAAGACAGAAAACAGGCCAGTGTTTTTCTTGTCGGCCTGATTATAGCACATCAGGAGGGAATTTTGAAATGATGAGTCTCGAGTACCAGATCGAGCACTTTTGTGACAACTGCCCGCACTGCTACGACTGCGGCGGCATGGATTATGCCTACAGCGCTCCGATGTACGTGCACGAAACGACGTGCAGGGCGCTCGGTGATCCTGAGGATTTAGCTTGCCCCGAAAGGACGGAGTACAAGGCACTTCTGGCGGAACTGGACGAACAGAACACGGAGGATGAAGAGGATGAATGATCGGTTGATTTCAAGCCTTGAGAGCATGCAGGACACGCTGACAGATATTTCGACGGCGGTGGAACGGAAGCGCGACGCGCTGAGTGATTTCCTTGAGGCGCTGGACGCATCAATCCGGAAACTCGATGATGCTCTGGAGGTCTTGAGGAAGTCGAAAGAGGCTAACCTTTTCTGACCAAAGGAGCGCGGCGATGGACATTATTCACGAAAAAATGAAGCCGGGAGTTTTTTCTCCCGGCATCTACGACTGCTACACGAACCGCCAGTATCACGAGCATGAGGGCTTGAGCAAGTCGAATCTTGACCAACTGCACCGCACGCCCGCGCACTATCGGGCGAGCATCGCGGCCAAGGGAGAAGAGACGCCCGCGCAGAGATTCGGCACAGCGTTTCACTGTGCGGCGCTTGAGCCGGTCATGTTCTCGGCGGGGTATACGGTTATCCCCGGCGACAAGAGAACGAAGGCTGTGAAAGAGGCGTGGGCTGAGGCCGAGAAGAGCGGCAAGATCGTGCTCACGATGGAGGAATTCGACGCAATCAACGGCATGTGCGCGGCGCTGTGGTCGTCGAAAAATGCTGAGGTATTTCTGCGGCCAGCGCTGCGGGAACACAGCGTTTTTGCAGAGCTGAACGGCGTACGCGTGAAGTGCCGCCCGGACGCCTGGAACGTCGGCTATAACGTCATTCTTGACCTGAAAACGACGGAAGACGCAAGCCCGCGAGCGTTCGCGGCCAGCTGCCGGAAATGGCGGTATTACGTGCAGGACGCCTATTACAGACACGTCGTCGCTGCCGCGATCGGCGTGGATGCGGACACTGATTTGTCGTTCGTGTTCGTGGCGGTCGAGAAAAAACCGCCCTTCGGCGTGGCGTGGTACACGCTGGACGGCAACGACGCGGCGCTCGGATGGGCAGAGGCTTTAGGCGACATGCAGATTTATAAAAACGCGATGGAAAGCGGCAACTGGCCGGGGTACTCGGCAAAGATCGAAACACTGTCAATTTTCAGCCGTCGGGCTGATGTCTAGGAGGTTTTCACGATGGGGAACACAGCGAACATGATGACGACGATGCAGGGAGCGCCGGGCGGCGCGATGGGATTTTTCACCGGGCCGAGTGCGGCGATGGTGGCAGCGGCTGAAAGCGCAAAAGCTCAAATTCAGTGCGCGTACATCATGGCCATGCAGTGCCCGCGCAGTTATTTCCAAGCGGAGGCGGCCGTGATTGAGGCATGCCAGAATCCCGATTTCGCGGAGAAGGTTGAATACAAACTTCCCGTCGGCGGGACGACGATCACAGGGCCGACGATCCGGCTGGCCGAGTTGGTGCGGCGGTGCTGGCGAAACATTTTTACCACAGAGCGCGTGATGCACGACGACGACCGGCAGACGATCATACAAGTGACGGCTATTGATCTTGAAACAAACAGCATCGAAACGGCAGAAGTTATCGCGCCGAAAACGGTTGAGCGCAAGCGCGTCAAGGCCGGACAGGAGATCATCGGCGAGCGGCAGAACAGCTACGGCGAGAAGGTCTTTATCGTGGCCGCGACAGACGCGGAGGCCGACAAGATCAGAAAGGCGCTCTGTGCCAAGGCGCTGCGGAACGCAATTTTCCGGCTTGTCCCTTCGGAGATCGTGAAAAAGGCGATGGACACGGCGCGGGAGACGATCCGCCGCGCTGACGCTCAAGACCCGAAAGACGCGACGCGGCGGCTGATCGCCTGCTTTGATGAGCAGGGCGTGAGCATTGAGCAGGTCGAGGCGTACATCGGTCACACGCTTGACAAGAGCACGAAGACCGATGTGAAGAAGCTGCGCGACTGCTACCGCGCAATGCAGGGCGGCGCGAAGTGGGAAGAGATCACGGAGCCGGAGATCACCGAAAAGGCTAAAAATGACCGCCTGAACGAGATCGCCGACAAGAAGACCGACAAGCCCGAAAAGACGCTCATGGAGCGCGTTGCAGAGCTGAAAGCCGAGGCCGGTATCACTGAGGCCGATTTGATTAACAACACGGAGGAACAGCAGAAATGAAGATCAACACGAACAGCGTGATTATTACCGGCAACGTCACACGCGACGCCGAACTGAGATACACAAGCACTCAAAAGCCCGTCTTGGGCTTCACGGTGGCGTGCAATCGTCAGGGGCCGGACGGACAGAGCGCGGCTGACTTCTTCCCCGTCGTGCTGTGGGGAAAGAGCGCCGAGGCGCTTGAAAAGTACCTGATTAAGGGCAAAAGCGTCTTGGTCAAGGGGCGACTGCAAACGCGCAGTTATGAGAGCAAGACGGGCGAGAAGCGCAACGTCACGGAGATCATTGCAGACAGCTTCGGCGGCGTGGAGCTTCTCGGCGGCGGCGAGCGTGCGCAAGGCGGCTATACTCAGCAGCCGCCCGCGCAGAATCAGCGCCCGCAGAGCGCCCGAGGCGGCTGGAATCCCCTTGACGTGGACGAACCGGCACCGAGTGCGCAGACTGCGAGAACGCAGGAACAGGGCGACTTCCCGTTTTAAGGCGGCGCGGCGATGGCGAGCAGTGAGAACGGCGGTTTCTTCAAAGTTCCGAATAGTGTCATGGACTGCGAAGGACTGACGGGAACAGAAAAACTTGTATTGCTCTCACTGCTCCGTCATTTCAACGCGGAGCAACAGAGAGCATGGCCGTCGATAAGACTGATAGCTAAAGAGGCAGATATAAGTAATTTTTGGACGGTGGAGACATTAAAACGGCTTGAAAAAAAAGGTGTAATCCGCACGGAGAAAAAATGGGGATGCGGAACGCGCTATGAGGTTGTAACTAGTCAACTGAGTTTACTAGTCAACTCAGTTGAACAGTCAACTCAGTTGAACACACCGTACAACTCAGTTGAACAGTGCTGTACAACTCAGTTGAACGGACTGTGCAACTCAGTTGAACCGAACAATACTAATGAACAAGACAATATTAACAAGACTAAAGAACAATACAAAATAGCGCCCGCGAAAAAAGACGATTTCGCAGCAGACTTCGAAGAATTTTGGAGAGCTTACCCGAAGCCGAAAAACCCGGACAAAACGCCGACGCGGAAAAAATACGAGGCGTTGCGGAAAAAGGGCGTCAGCGGCGACGACCTGTTAAAGGCAGCGCAAGGCTACGCGAGATCAACGCAAGGGACAGACCCGCGATATATCAAACACGGCGCGACGTTCCTGGGGCCGTCTGACGCATGGCGGGACTATCTGACAGCGCCGGAGCCGGTCAGCGACGAGCCGCCGGACGCGGAAAAGCTCTTTCCTGACCTTGCGGAATGGCTGAAACAGAACAGGAGTGAGGCGAATGAGCGATAAAGACTGGAAGGCGTTTCGGGGCTATCTGAACGGCGTTTTCGAACAGTACGGCAAGCCCGCGCTCACAGACGCAGGGGCGCGGATCATGTTTGAGAACCTTCGCGACATGCCGCTTGAGATGGTGCTGAACGGCCTTAATTTGCATGTGAGGATGAACCGTTATATCCCGCCGAACGCGGCATCGGTGCGGGAGCTTGTCGGCAATGAGCTTGCAGTTAAGGCGCTTGAAAAAGCGCAGGCGGCGACGAAGTTCATAGCGAGCGACGCGAGCGTGAGATTCAGCGACCCGCTGATTCACGTCACAATCGAGCGCTGCGGCGGCTGGACGGCATTTTATTTTTTGACGCAGGCTGAGAAGCGCGAGCAGTTTCTTCCCGCCTACGCGGAGGCATTTCGCAAGCGTGTTGATATTGACAATGCGCCAGACCACGCGGCGGGCGATTGGGAAAAGCGCGGGGGCTATCTGCACCCGTGGACGCCTGAAAAAATCATCGACGTGGATGCGGAACTTGCTAAGCGGGAAGAGCAAAAGCGGCTGACGGCATGACGCCGCGACAGATTGACGAGTTGCGAAGCATCCCGATCGGGCAGGCCGAAATCGTTATCAACAGCCTCAAACGAGCGGGACGCGAGTACGGAGAGAAGCTGATGGACGCATACGAAGAGCGGCTTGCGATCATCACTGAGGGGCGCGACGTGCAGCCGGAGGATATTTCGGCGGCGTGGGCAAGTGCGCTAAATGTGAAGTTTGAGAAGGGGGGAGCATGACGATGAAGGGGTTGTCGCTGTTCACCGGGATAGGCGGCCTTGACCTGTCCGCGATAGCGTGCGGAATCACGTCGGTGGCCATGTGCGAGATCGAGCCGTTCCCGGTGCAAATCTTGAAAAAGCGCTTCCCCGGCGTGCCGATCCTTTCTGACGTGAGAAAGGTGAACGGACATGATTTTAGAACAGTTGACGTTATTTTCGGAGGTTTCCCCTGTCAAGACCTCAGTCAAGCGGGAAGACGTGCCGGATTGCTTGATAAAAGCGGCAATGCGACACGAAGCGGGCTGTGGTTTGAGATGCTCAGAATCATCAGCGAAGCAAGACCCCGTTTTGTCGTTGCTGAAAATGTGCGTGGAGCAATCAATGCCGCGCTCGACGTTGTGCAGAGCGGATTGGAAAGTGAAGGTTACGAAGTCAGGACAATCCTGTTACCTGCATCTGCGGTTGGCGCGCCGCACCAAAGAGAACGCATCTTCATCATCGGAGTCCGCGGCGACATCCTCGACCTCGAACGAAGCCCCGCAGAGCGCATGGCCGACGCCGACGGCGAGAGACTACAAAGGAGCGCGTTCCCTCTAGTGTCTTTACTCCAAGGGGCGCAATCCTATGACGAACAATCTGCCGGATGCTATCGAGTGCGCTACTGGCGCACGCCCGACGCGAACGCCGACCGAGGCGCCATGTCCGAAGAACTCTATCAGCGGCGAGTGAGAAACGGCGAGCCAATTAACATCAACGCTCAGGTCGCGCATGTGACGCGCGAAGCGCAAACAGCGCAGACCGAAGGACACGGCCAACTGAATCCTGCGTGGGTCGAACAGCTGATGGGTTATCCTGACGGATGGACTGATCCTGACTGTGACGAGCCTGGGCCATGGATGGGATGGCCGGCACGGCCGGGGGAATCGCAGTATCCTTATGAGCATCCGCGCACGGTCGTCTGCTTGCCGCACAGAGCGAAGCGGCTAAAAGCGCTCGGAAACGCGGTGGTGCCGCAGCAGGCTGAGCCGATTTTTCGGACGATCCAATTTATTTACCGCATGAGCGGCAAGGACGGTGGGAAATATGAGTGACGGCAGAAATAAAAACGCCCGTTTTCCGCCCGTCAGCGCGTCAGATTCAAAGAACTTGCGCAAGGTCGATAAAGTTATCGAGCGAGAAAAGTTACGCGGCAAATTTTGAGATTTTGGGGCAATTATTATGAAAGGAGTCAGAAATGAGCGAAACAATTTGGCTTGATTTTGCAATTCCGGTTATTTCCATCATCATCGGCGTGGTGCTCGGGCTGATGATTGCGGCGATCATGAGGGCGAATGACAAATGAGTCCTTCGGTCAAGATGAGCTCCGTGTTGCAAAAGCCGTGCCCGCACTGCGGAAGCGAGAATTTACGACTGAGGCGGGAGAACGTTGTCGATGCAGACGGCAGACTGACGGGGGAGAGTTTTTACCGTTGGGAATGCCAGTTCTGCGGCGCGTGCGGCGGCGGTGGATATTCTGAGGCCGTGGCAACTGAGAAGTGGAACCGCCGCGCGGAGGTGAAGGGCGATGCGTGATTTTTTAACCGATTTTTACCTTGTTAATCGCGGCGGAGGGCATGGGGGAGTTTTGTCTGTAACGCAAGGCGAAGAGAGATATATAGCAATTTTGATAGATAGAGGGCTTACGCGGGATGAGATATTTTTAACTCTACAAGATGCGACAGATTTAATTAACGCATTAAAACGTGAAATTCAGAAGGGTGACGGCAATGCGTGAGATCAAGTTTCGAGGGTATAACGGCAATCCCGAACTGCTGGGGGCGACAAAATGAACGGCTGTGACCTGATGGAGGAGCTTGCGCGGCTGAAAGAGGATCGCGACAGGCTGATCGACGAGGCGAAATACCTGATGCACGAGCGCGACCAAGCCCGCACGTGCGCCGAGGAAATGCGCGACTTGTACGCCGCCGAGATTGATGAGTCGATTGCAGTGTTCCCGTTCCCGTGGGAGGATGACCATGGCGCAGATCGTGACGGTGAGTGAACCGAAAGACCAAAAGCCGCCGTCTGCGTGGGGTGTCGTTCCGTGGAGAATGCCGGACGGCATGACGGCAGAGACGGCGCAGGCGGTCATGAGGGCATTCGTGATGTACACACACAGCGAAGGTGCTCTGTGCGGCGAATTGCACATTCCTAAAGCGACGGCGCGGATTTATCTGGAGCGGGCGAACAGCATCCCGAAGCGCATGGCGTTGAAAGTTCCGCGCCTGATCGCAGCGATGCAAAAAAATCCCGCGCACATGCAGGAAATCATTGAACAGGCCAAAAGCTACACGCCGAGTGCGAGCGGATTTGCAATCAAGATCGCTGCCGAGCTGAACGACGCGGCGAAAATTAAGGCAGGGAGATGTTTCCGCGAAGAGCGCATCCGCCGCGGGATGACAAGTCGTGATGTTGGAAAAATCTGCGGCGTCAGTTCTTCAATCGTGACGGAGCGAGAGCGAACTGGTTACACGCCGTCAATGACAGGGTTTTTCAAACTGTGCGAAGCGTGGAACGTGGAGCCTGAGAAATTCGGTTTCGCAAGCAATCAGGCCGCTTTGATTGCGAGCTGGCGCAGAAACAGGCGGGCGAGAAAATGATTTTGTCAGCGAAGATGCGCGAGGCGGCGTGGAGATTCGGCGACGACGTGAAGGCGGCACGGGAAGGGCTAGGGTTGACACAGATGGGGCTCGCGAAAATCCTGCATACATATGCCTCGAATGTCGCGAGCTGTGAGTGTAAAGGCTTAACACCGCAGAGCAAATTGTTTTTCGCGCTGTGCGAAGAATTAGGACTGGAGCCGGAGGATTACGGCTTTCAGACGGATTTGGTGTACTTAGCGAAAATTTCAGAATGGCGAAAAAAAAAAAAACACATTACGAGAGATGATAAAAGCCGCGTTCGCGTGCGATTTGACGCGGCTGACGGGCGTGAAACATGAGTTTGAATACCGCTTCGCCGCGCCTGATCGGCAGTGGCGGGCCGACATTGCCTTCCCGTCGGTCAAAGTCGCGATCGAGATTGACGGCGGATTGTGGACTTATGGACGGCACAACAGGGCCGCTTCGATGCTTGGCGACATGGAAAAAGGCAACGGGTACGCGGCGCGGGGATGGCTCGTGTTCCACATGCCGTGGGAATGGATTGAGGGCGGGCGGCATGACAAAAGCGCCGAATTAACGGAGCAGATAGCGGCGGCTATTGTTGCGAATAAAAAAGATGAGGGGAAAGATGGCAAAGATGAGACTTGTTGTTAGTGATATGTTCCCGGAGAACATGCTTTCGACGATTGAACCTAGCATCGAGAAAGGCTCGCCGGATGATGATTTACAGTTTTTAACGCTTTGTAAAAACTATGCGTTCGCGGGGACGGGCAAACATGAAACGTTGCCTGATTTCGTGAAGCAAGTCTGTGAACAATGGGGCATGGTGCGAAGATTCGAATTAACGGTTGTGATGGAGGATGAGGGCGATGCGGAGATTAAATTCAAAGGAGCGGTAAGCGATGGCGGTATTTCGTGACAAATACGGCGATGGCGTAATGATAACTAAAGGCCGCAAGGAAGTATTAGTCAGCACAATGGACGGCAATAAAGTCACAAAGTGCCGCATACTCAGCATAGACACGGCGCGGGCGCTCGCGATGTACATTTTGCAGTGTTGTGAGGAGGACGACGATGCGGGAAATCAAGTTTAATCCAGAATTAGAGAAGTTAGCGCGGACACTCGCCGAATCGAACAAAATCACAGTTGAAGAGGCGAGATTAGTCATTAGGTCATGGATTGACTGGGAAGAATTCGCTTATAGCGCGGGAGATTATGACGATGCGTGAAATTAAATTCCGAGGGAAATCGACTGAAACAAAATTACATACAGCGCGGTGGAGATTCGGGGATTTGCGTACCCCATCAAATGAAGCCTGTAAACCGTTGATTTTCGTACACTTTCCTAAGCCGATGCATGACGGGAACGGGTATTGGTATGAAGTTGAAGCAGAAACCGTCGGTCAGTTTACCGGCGCAAAAGATATTAACGGTAAAGAGTTATATGAGGGCGATATTGTTAAGTTTTGTGATGACCGCGCTCATGAGCTTGTCGGTGTTATTAAGTGGTGCGCTCTCGCTCGTCGGTGGGGTGTTGATATTTCTGCTAGTGTTAGGGACTGTGTCTATCACCCGTTTGATGCTCGTTATGCGTTTGAAATCATCGGCAACGTCCACGACAACCCCGAATTGATAAAAAAATAAAATGATAACAGCGTTCGGGAAGTTTATGCGTAAATGGCGCTTAGAGCATGATGTGAAAGCAACTGTCATGGCGAAAGCGGTCGGTTGTAGTAGAAGCTATCTCAGCTACATGGAAACGGGCATAAAAACCCCGTCGGATAAGATGGCGGCACGTTTAGCGGACTTTATGCAACTGTCCGAAGAAGACCGTCACGTTATGCAGTTGTGCATTGACCAGTCTCGTAAAGTCTGGATGATTGACATGACGCAGTTCTCGCAAGAAGCGCGGGCGCTGTTGGTTGCCTTTGTTGAGGGGTTAAAGAAAGGGTACGGAGATGCGTGAGATTAAATTCAGAGGACGCGAGGAAAGCGGCCACTGGTGCTATGGAGATGTGACTTTTACCGAAAGCAAAGAACGCGCACATATCAGAATAAGGGCGGCGGGGTATTACCCCAATGTTGAAGTAGCGCCGGCTACTGTTGGCCAATACACGGGGCTGAAAGACGCTGACGGGCGCGAGATTTACGAGGGGGATGTTATTCGCATTTGTGGTAGCAACGGGATAGTCGCTTATGGCGAAGGCGAATTTATCGTTCGTTTTGAAAAAGCGCCGTCGTTGCTTTCGCATTGCGTTGGTGGTGATTTTTCTAATCCGGAACGAGTAACTGCTTGCCGCGTCATCGGCAACATTCATGACAATCCCGAACTAATATCAAAATGTTTTCTCAAAAAGTGCGGTTTTTGAGAAATGAATGCTTAAAAGGTGTGAGGTATTTATCAAAAACAGGAGGTTTTGAGAAATGATCTTTGCGAGGAATTTTTCCTGATGTCCGCGACAAAAAAGACCACGCGCGAGGCGTGGCACTATGTCACCAAGGGCGACTTCCCCGAGGTCGGACAGCTCGTGTGGGTGCAGGCCGTCAGTCTTGCAGAATGGGCGCGTGCCGTTGTGAAAAGGGAGCCGTGCGGCAGTCCCGTACGGTTTCAAACTGAAAGCATGTACGGCGGGGAACTCAAATCGACTGGCTTGCACTATTGGGAGAATTTGACTTGTCACGATATTGTCATTGCATGGCGTGAGCATGAAAGCCCAAGCGACACGGGCGAAGTGTTGAAAGGCACTGAGGCTGCGCAACGACTTGCGGCGACGAATGACAATTATTTGTTCTTCCTTCTCGCGTCGGTGCTTGGCATGAATCCGAACGTCATGAAGCCGGTGATCCGCGAGAAGATGAAGCGATTCAGGGCGCGGCTGAAAGAAGTCGGCGAAAGCGCTTTTGTCAACGAAAACACGAACGTTGTCGACGCCTATTGTTA
>Ga0326512_10000237_pt1 | contig 47090 bp, 74 predicted proteins | sample 1_2617_0518_D_FD_203652 | JGI IMG/M metagenome (GOLD analysis project Ga0326512, IMG submission 203652) | Bovine rumen microbial communities from UC Davis, California, United States - 1_2617_0518 | ecosystem: Host-associated > Mammals > Digestive system > Stomach > Rumen | place: USA...
CAGTGGCTGGTTACAAAAGCATTCCATTGAAATTAGAACCTAATACCACATATTACCTGTCAACAACGTATCTAAATGGTTATACATCAAAAGGAAAAAATATTTATGGACTTGTCACAACAAGTCGAACAGATAATGCAAACTGGAAAGCCTTTGCGCATCATGAGTATGGTGCCAGGGATGGTTCGCTTACCACAAAAGATGATGGATTTATATATTTACGCTTTCACGGTATGAATCAACAACTACTTGACGATTTGTATGCAAATGCACAAATCCAACTAGAAAAAGGTTCAACCGCAACTGCGTATGAACCGTATGGTATCTATGCCGACGGCATGGTTGAAACGCTTCGCGATTCGGCGGGGCATACTGCGACCGCGCAGATGTTATTGTCGGTTGGTGATTATAAAGATGAACAAAATATCACGACCGGCGCAATCACCCGTCGCGTCGGGGTTAAGGTGCTGGATGGAACGGAAGGTTGGGCTTCGTATCAAAGTGGTGCTTGTTGGGCTGCCAGTTCTCTTTTGAAAGATAAAGTATCAGGTAATTACAGAAGTTTTTCTACACATTATGGTTGGGCATCGTCAGATGTTAGCAATATGCAGAATAACCAATTTTTATTGCACGGCACACAACGAGTTTGTATAAAGGATGACAGATTTGAAACTGCTACAGGTTTTAGACAATTCCTTGCAGACCAATACGCCGCAGGGACACCTGTAATCGTAGTGTATCCACTTGCAACACCGACAACGGAATCTGTCGCAGGACAGACATTACAAGTGCAGGCAGGCGATAACACATTGGAAATCACGCAGGCGAGTTTGAATAACTTGGAATTGGAAGCACAATACGAACAAGGCGTGCAGGCATCGGTGCAAGAAATTGAACCATAGGGGAACACAATGGAAGATGATGTTTTAGAAATGGAAAACGGCGAAGTTTTGGAAGATGTTGTTGTTGAACCTAGCGAACCGCCCGTTCCAACAGTTATTATTACCACCCGTGGTATCTGGAAACCGTTTGATGAAGTTATGGGTGTGCAGTTTGAGAACGGAAAAACTTATCAGGTCAAGGTCAACAAAGAGTGCGAATTTGCGATTTCAAAAGACGAGCCAAAAGACGGCGAAAAGTTAAAAGAAATCACATACACGGCGAGTGCTGAAAACCGCCTGTGGGTAAAAACTGTTGCGTAGGAGGCGGTTATGTGGAGGGCTGTGTTTGCTTTAATTGAGTGGGCGACCAAAAAGATTCAATATAAAGGTCGTATTGAAGATAAGTTAGATACCGTGTTGTCCAACCAAAGTGAACACGACCGACGGTTATTGCGTTTAGAAATACTAGATGCTATGCGTAGAGATGATAGGGCGACCGTTCATCGGCTTTATGACGAATATAAAGCGATGGGCGGAAATTCATATCTGCGTGAACTTTATAAAGATTATTGTAGAAAACCTAAAAAAAGGAGTAAAAAATGACTTGGTTGGTTGAAAATTGGGATTTAATATTCCAAGTATGGGGAATGATTGTTGCACTTTGCACAGCAATAGTGGCAATTACTCCGACCCAGAAAGATAATACTTTCTTGGCAAAAATAGTTAAATGGGCTGATGTGTTTTCTGTTGTTTTCACAAAGAAAGATGCTGAAACCATCGCTAATGCCTTGAAGAAAAAGAGCAAATAATGAGCAGATGGCGGAAACTTTATGACCAACACGGATTTTTTGTGTGTCCTTATTGTCTAAAACAGTTTCCGTTATCAAATGCTAGTATAGAACACGAACCCCCAAAATCCCGTCAAAAGGAACTTGGGGGTAGTAAAATATTGTTGGCGTGCAAAAAGTGCAACGCTGAAAAAGGTGCATTGACCGCCGAAGAATACGCAGAGTGGAAACGGTTAGAGTTTATACGCAACGGGGGATTGAGCCGATGAAAACCTTTGTTGAGCAATATTGCGCTGGAAAGTTTTATCGGTATAATATTTACAAAATAGTAGATGGCAACTGGCGGATTTATTATCTTGCCGAGCCTTGTGGTAAAGGGGTTACCAGATACAGCGAAACGATAGTAGAATTAAAACACATATTGGATTCTGATGCTAATATGTTGAATAAATTTTGCATGAAAGTAAAATAAGTCAATTAAAGGAGTGAAAAAAATGGCTTGTGGAAAAAGAAAAAAATAAGGAGTAAAAAATGTATAAATTAACATTAGGGTCAATTAACGAAATAAAATATTCAAAAACAGATGCTCATGGGCTGTTTTCAGGAACTATTGAAACAGACCGTGTTGTCTTGGTGGATGGCGACGGCAAGTATTTGCAGGTTGACGGGAACTGGGGAACTGAACTGAAAAACGGTTTAGTGCGCACTTGGTCTGCAACGCGTGATTCTGCTGAAATTGAATATCAAATTGCGACAACAAACGCAACCACAACGGCAGCTGTGTACGTGTATGACGGCATTATGGCTTTGCAAAGCACATACGCAGATGTGGATGCATTTATTGATTATTTGGTTTCAGAAGCTGTAATCACGATTGAAGGTTATGTCGCGCCAGAACCAGATAATACAGGTAAAGGTCCTACTCGTTTGGCACTGAAAGCAGACGATAAGTCTGATTCTGAGTCAGAAAAAGAACCAGAAGTCGCAGAAACCAAGGAAGACGAAGTGGAAACTAAGTCTGAGGTTGAGCAGGAAGTTGAGCAGGAAGTTGAATCAGAACCTGATTTAGAACCAGAATCTAAACCAGAAGAAAAATAATGAAGTTTGTATATGCTGAGTGGTATAACAGGAGCGTAAAGTCTGGGTGTGTGAAGGAAGACTTCACACCTCAGGTCTGCTTTAATGCAGGGGTTTTAATCGAGAAACTAAATGCCCTTGGGTTTAAACCCGCTAGGGTATTTAGTTCTTGCCTTAGAAGCAGGCAAAATCAGATACGTATATACAAAGAAAAAGGCATAACCGACGAAAGCAAAATCCCGTTTGGTTCTTGCCATTTGACAGGAGACGGCGTAGACATTGCTGACCCTGACGGAAAATTAGGAGCGTGGTTAAAAGAAAATAAAAAAAGGTTAGAGGAATTAGGGCTTTATGTTGAAGATTTAAAATATACCTCTGGGTGGTGCCATATCCAACAAAGGGCTCCAAAATCAGGTAGACGTTTCTTTATTCCTTGACTTTTTAGTGGTTTTATGCTAACATATTGGTGATAAGGAGAAAAAGATGGTTATGTATCCCGTTAGTGTTGCAGGACCTTCTACTATTAGTAATATTAGGGGGACAGGAGGTATTGGTTCCGGAGGCGGCGTTCCAACTAACATAGAATCAACTTTACAAAGAGCAACCGCTCAACAGCAGGAATATTTAAACGAAGCAAAAGCGTTATATGAACCGTATCGCCAAGCTGGTGCGCAGTCTTTAGATGAATACATGAAGCTGTTATTAGGCGGAGTTGATTCTTTGTCGGGAGACAATAATTTCCGCCAAATGCAAGATTTGGCCGAACGTAAAGTTATGTCGAACCGTGCTACATCAGGGTTATTGCGTTCTGGCGCAACAGCCGCAGCATTAGATGATACTTTATTAAACTTTGCGAATAATTACTATGGCAATAGATTAAATCAATTACAAGGCGGCGTTCAGTATGGTACTTACGGCACCGATGCTCAATCCAGTATTTTGGATAAGCTTGGTGTATCCGGAACAGATTTAGCTAACGCTATTGCTAATATCCAAATGCAAAGAGAATCAAACGATGCGATGATTAGGGCTGCTCGTGAACAAGCAGGTGCAACAACAAGCGCAGCAAAAAAAGCAGGTCGTGATAATCTTATCGGTTCTGCTATTGGAGCATTAGGCACAATTGGTGCGGCCGCAGCAATATTCTCGGACAAAAGATTAAAAACAGACTTAAAATTAGTTGGCAAGAGTCATAATGGATTGAATATCTATTTAGGTCGTTATACCAAAGAATCCGGTTTAGACGATGGCAAACAACACTTGTTCTTAATTGCACAAGAGGTTAAGGATGTTGTACCAGATGCGGTCGTTGAAGATGAAAGCGGATTCTTAAAAGTGAATTATGCAAAAGCTTTAGGAGTATAAAATGGCGTATAACTTAGATTTTTCAGGTTGGCAAGACGCGCGTCGCGCTATGAGTGATTCCATATTAAATCAGGCGAATATTCAAGCTAACGTTATTGCAAATAGATATAATACAATAGCAAAGACAATATCTAGTTTGGGTAAAAATGCCTTATGGGCATACGGAGAAGGCCAAAAGGCTAAAACTGACGATATGACAAAAAAAGCAATGGATGTTGCTCGTGGTGCAAATAGCAATTTGGCCGCACAGGGTTATACAGGGCTTGCTGTTGACCCAGACCAGGCTATAAGTGCAGTTAATGGGGTAGAAGAACGCAAGAAAGCTCAATTAGTGAATGGATTATTGAGGTATATCTAATGGTTGACGTTAATAAAATAATAGACATTATGAACTCGTGGGACCGTAATAAGGTATTAAACGGGGGTGGGTTAGTTCCCCGCAGTGGTATTCCTTATACGCCTTTTCCAGAGGTGCCGACCCCATCTACCGGTATTCCATATACTCCGTTCCCAGAAGTAAAACAACCAGTATCAGATAATGTATCGTTTACCGACGAAATGTATTTTGCGCCAAGCGGGTTTCAAGTGGATGATGTGTTAGTGCCTAAAAAACCAACGACTAATGCGGATGTTTGGTTTGAGCCGTTTCCGCAACAAGGCGCGGTAAGTTATAAAGGTGGCTTTACGCCAGAAGAGGTAGACGTTATTACACAGGCTTCTATTACAAATCCAAATAATCCTAAAGAAGCAATAGACACCATGCAAGTAATGAGCGCAAATAATTTGTTGCCAAAGGATGAATCTAGCGAATCTAATAGCCAAAACGACAGCGGTTTAACTGTTGATGATGTAGATTTGTCTAGAGCGGCTCAACAAAGACGTCGCAGAAGCCCTATGGAACAAGCGGCAAGTAGAGCAATTGATGCGTTTGATTTTATATCTGGCGTAGATAAAGAAGCTTACATGGGTAAAAATTTAGCAAGAGAAATTGAATACGAAAAGAAACTGGCCGAAGAAGACCCAGAGGGTTATCAAGCGGATATCAATCGCGCCAAAGTATTATCTCAACGCGCGTATGCAACAAAAGACATTGAGTTAAAAAAGAAATATGGCGCAGCTATAAAACGTTTGTTGCCTTATGAAACTCAAGGCATGGATGATTTAACTGCATCTGAGTTCTATACGTCTAGTGAAAAGATGGATATTGAAAAATTAAAAGCAGCAAATCGTATGAATTTACAACAATTAAAAGGTGCTCAAGCTTTGGCTCAATTAGGCGTTAAAGGCGACAACGCGTTAACGTTGGCAGAAGTTCAAGGTGAAATAAAACAAGCATTGCAAGATAGTGCTAAATTGGCGGATTATCAACGTGCCAAATATGTTGCGGATAGGGCAGCAGAAGGAAAAGTTGAAGTTGCTGGTATTAACGCAGATGCTAAAAATTACGCGACCGATGTAGGATATCAAAAAGCTGTAGATGTGGCAAACATAGGTGCCACAAGTCGTGAAAATGTAGCCAATATAGGTGCCGCAAGCAGAGAAAGAGTAGCGAATATTAATGCAGGTAGTCGTGAAAACGTTGCGAATATAAACGCTGCAAGCAGAGAAAGAATTGCAGATATAAATGCCAAAAACAGAATAGATGTTGCAAATATTAACGCATTAAGTAGACAACAAGCAGCTCAATTAAAAGCGGCGGCAAAAACCTCAGCAAACGGCGCAAATGCTGTTGGCGATGTGATTCCGTCAGAAGGCGTAGTAAATGCTGTAAAATTGATAGAAGAAAACCCAGGGCAATTCGACGAAACGGCTAGCTTGGTTGACACAAAGATTGGTCGTTGGTTTGGATTGCTTGGAGACAAAGCTATTAGTAATCGTGCAGAAGCTACGATGGCACTACAAGAGGCAGTATTAGGTTCTGTTATGAACTTAATGCAATTATTCCCGAAAGGTGGTGCATCTGTTATTAACAGTGGTACAGAACAAAAACGCTTTGCTCCGATAGCGGAAATTATTGCGAATAAACGCGGTAAAGAAATTGTCCCAGCTTTAAAATCTTACTATGGCGGATTATACGATTCTGCGCAAAAAGTTGCTGGAGAACGTGCGCCTATATCTCGCGAAGAATATGTAAATTTAATGGTATATGGAAATACAAAAGGAAAGGCTGGTGGAGGCTTAACGATGATTCCGCGCGATACCTTAGGTATGAGCCAAGCAGGTATGCCAGTTATTACTAAGCAACAAGATGGTAGTGATATGGTAAGTTTATAGGAGACCACAATGTCAGTTGATATAACCAAACAAGATTTTAATTTATTGGAAGAACATTGGGGTAAAGGCAAAACCGCTGAAAATGTTAACAATATGAGAACGAGCGGTATCGACGACCAGGCTATTGGAGACCGGCTACAGTATTTTATAAACAGATACAAAGCACAAGACATGGCTGCCACCGCGAAAATAAATGCTTTGGCAGAGCAAAATAAAGAAGCTGCGAAAGAAGCCCAAGAAGACAGGGAAACAGAACTGCGTCGTACAGGAAAGGCAGAACGCGGATTAGCTTTTGTCGGCGGTATAGCTGATAGCGTATCTGGTGGTCTTGGTAGTTATATATCATCTAAAACGATGCCTGAGGCAACCGAAGCTTATGCCGATATTGCTAAAGACCATTCTGGTTATGCTACTGGCGGCGAATTATTGGGTTTGTTTGTTCCATCTGGTGCAGCTGGTGCCGCTATAAAATACGGCGCAAAATTAGGTAAGATGGCAAAAGGCGCTATTGTTGGCGAAAAAACATCACGTAGTGCACGAGCGGGTGGCTATCTGGCTGAAGTTGGTATTCGTTCTACGGCCGCTTCTTTAGAGTATAATTTGCAAAATGCTTTACAAAAAGAAGCTGGCACAAAAAAATGGGAGCAAGGGGAGTCTTTCTTGCGTTCTACAGGGGCAGACAGTTTAGCGAACATGACTTTTGATATGATGTTTGGTGGCATCGGTGGTGCTGTTAGAAAAGTAAAAGAAAACATTGCTACTGTTGACGCTACGATTGGTTTATTAGGCGGAAAAGAAAGTGTTGCTTCGGCGCGAGATGCGTTTTATAAAGCATTAGAAATACCGGGTGCTACCACAAAGGAAGCAGCTGGTGCGTTTTTTGCTAAGATAGCAGAAAATGTTGGTCCGGAAGCTAGCGCTATGATTGCAAAAATGATTAGTAAATCGCCTAAGTTTAAGAGTATTGTAGAAAGTCAATTGTCTGTTGCGGATAAAATAGCTTATAACAATGCAAAGGTGTTAACGGATGCAGAAAAAGGCAAAGCGGCAAACAACATCATAGGTTGGCTGGGCAAAACATACACAGACGCAACAGGCGCGAAACAACTTGGCACAACAGCGGATGATTTAGTTCGTTATATGGGCGTAAATAACAAGAATTTTAACGAAGTAAAATCAGCAGGGTTAAAAGAAGCACAAGATAAAATTAATCAAAACTTCGCAGAGTTTGAAGAAAACACAAAAGTGGCCGGCAGTTTGTTACGGCAAGATTATGAAGCCACAAAAGTTGTTAGAGACTCTGCTAATGTTGCTGACTTTTCTGCGCTACAACCAAGCGGATATGCAGAAGGAGAAATGAATCGTTTTGTGCAAGCGCGTAAACAGAAATTTATTGAAAGCAGATTGGCAAACATGCAAAATGTTTCTCCGGAAGAGAAACAAGAAGCAATTGCACAATTATCTCATCAGTTCGATAGTGAGATGGCAGACGGGGTTAAAAAGCAATATGCGGTAACTTTTGCTGATAATATCATTAAAAACGGGTCGAGCAATGTATATGATTTGATGGACATGCAAAACCATGTTAAAAATGTTATGAAAAAAGACGTTATGCAAGGGTCTTCTACTGCGCCTGGAAAATATCACAAAGAAATAAATCGCTTGTTAGGAGCCGAATCTGATATTTTAGATGGTGCATTAAAAGCGATGAGTAATGCAGATGAAATGGTTGCGCTACACGAACTTGGCGAAAAATATACGGACAAAAGTTTATCTACATTAGAGGCTCATTTAGCAGATGCTATGGATGCAAAAGAAGCCGCGGCAAAGTTGTCTGGGTTCAAACTTGGATATGAAAACCAGTTATTAGATGCTTTGATTGCTGGCGATACAGCAAAGTTTGAGTCCTTAATGGCGGCCACAGGTCCTTATGGCACGTTAAACAAATATTTTGCGAAAGATGAATTAAAGAATTTTGTAAAAGATTCCGCTCCAAAGATAATTGCGGCAAATAATATAAAAACATGGTTAAAAGCAGTAAAGAAATACGAAGATAATACTGGCTTAGTCGATGCTGTTATCAGAACGTTTATTGCGGGCGCTGCAGGCGCTAGAGTTGCAGGCGCTAACTCTGCGGTTACAGTGGCAAGAAAACTTAGCTTTGGTCCTAAAACAATGGCTGTCGTTGAAGAATTTGCTTCCAATCCATCTGCAGAGGTGTTTAACAAGATGTTAAGCACAGCTAAGGACACAACAGAACGCAATTTAATGCAAAGAGTTGTTGAAGGCTTGGGTGATGGAATAAATCAATACTTAATAGAAAGCGGTAGAATATTAACACAAGGAGATTAATATGCCAATGTTAAAAGACCCTCGTTGGGCAGCTATAAATTTTGACGGCGCACCTGCAGCTGGTGCTTTAATGTATGTTTATGAATCGGGGACAGATATTTTAGCAAAAGTATACTCTAATGCGGCGTTAAACGTTGTTCAAGAGAACCCTGTAGTGGCAAATGGATTTGGATATTTCCCTGTTCCTTATTTAGCTACAGGTGCGTATAAGGTTGTTATTACAACTGCTGATGGATTACCACTTGATTATATCGAAAGCGTTTCGGTTGATTAATAATAGGTTGGCGTAGGATAACGCCTAAGAAATCTTTTGTATTGTTTGTCATTGTATCGAATCATGCTTGGGCACATTTCTTTTGGTGTAACTCCTATAAAACGGACCGGTTTTGATTCAAATGTTTTTTGATTAATAATCCAGGCCTCGTTTCCATAAATGGCAGAAATAAAAAAACCGTCGTCATACAAGTGTGACAACGGTACTATATTAATTGGAGAGACCTGGACTAAAACACTTTTCCATTGTTTTGTTAGCATTTATCCCTCCTTTTTTTGTATTATAAAATCAACTTTTTTAATTGTCAACATGTAGCTTTCTAATAATTTTATCTTTGCCTATGTATATAATGTTTGTTTTAGTGCGGTAAAATTTACCCGCCACAGCGCCCTTGGATATTTTATATGCGTTGGCAATATCCGTAAACGAAACAAATTCTTTTTTGTGCTTCGTGCCGACTGTATAGTATTTGTATTTTGATAACGGATGTTTCATTTTGTTTTCTCCCTCTGTTCTTCCAATAGTTTGGTGTAATTCACTGCGGACAATAGTGTTTCTGTCGTAACTTTCTGGACATATTTTACAGGTTTGTCGTCAACATAATCCGACACGCCATAGTTTATAACCCACTCTCGTTTATTAGGATTCCAAACTGGCTCTTGTATGTATAGTATTTTCATTTCCTTTCCTTTTGGTTGTTGTTTAGTCCTTTTGTTCTAACAACTCACGAATTTCAAACTGGTTTGGGTCAAGTCCTTTTTGCACCAACTTTCTAAATACCTGCCCCCTACTATCGCCAACTGTTTCAACCCGCCCAGTTTGTTTTTTTGAAAATGCCCCAAACATCATTTTACATCCTTTTGTTCTGGTTGTTCGTGTATGTTGCCAATGATTTCAACATCTTCTGGTTCTTCTGGTATATAAAAGAACTCATCAGCAACTTCAACATAAAACCCTTGTTTCGCCCAAACAACAATGCCTTGATACTGTGTATCTGTTTCAACAAAACCTTCGTTAATAACATCGCCATAAACCGATATTTCAACTTTATCCCCTTCATAAATCAGGTTTCCGTTTTTATCTTTCAGATCTGTGCATTGTTCTATTATTAAACTATCAGCAAATGTTGAAAAGCACTTAAATTCAATGTGAAATTCATCTCTGTGTCCAAAGTATAATAAAGTGCTAATCATACTGCTTGGTATGTATTCGTTGTATTTTTTATCCCACACTCTAAACTTAAATCTGTCGTTCATTTTACATCCTTTTGTTCCAGTGCTGTTTTGATTTCAGCAAGTTTTCGTTTTGTAAATTCACGGCAAAGGTCGTCATCACATTTTTCTGGCGTTGCAACCTGTCCTAACCAATCTAGTGCAAGTCCCAATGCCTCGCGTGTGCGTTCCAATTTTGGTGTTATATCACTCACATACTGTCTTATTGCCTGTAATTCTGCTGATAATTGTTCTATTGTATAATGCATCATACGAATTTCTGAATCACTCATTGTTGCCACCTTTGTTGTTTAATTTTTTAATTGCTAAATCTATTCCCCACTGGGCTTCATGTGGTGTTGAACACTCGAACGCTACATATTTGTTTGTTTCTTTGTCTGTAATAACGACTTCGTATTTAGATTGCATTTTAACCCCCTATTTGTTCCCAGATATAGTAATCCTGATACCCATCTATCGGCTGGCAGGCACACAGCATTGTCAATATCAGTATTGTTTTCATTTGTTGTCCTTTTTCTTTTGGTTATACTTTTTCATATATTCCTTGTAGTATTCCCTGTGAGTTTCACGATATTTTTTATTGCGTTCTGCAACCTTGTCTTTGTTTATTTCACGCCACTTACGACCATTTTTCAAAACCCTTTCCTTAAATTCAGGGTCTGTTGCATATTTTTGCGCCAAATATTCCTTTCGTTTTTCTTTTATCTCTGGGTTTGTAGTATATTTTCTGCCTGCGTTGCGTATTTTTGCTATTTGCGCAACCTTTTCCCATATTTCAGGTGTCCCTGCCATACCAATACTTTTTTTACATTGTATGTTAGAACATCTAAAAACATTTGTATTGTCATATAATAGTTTTAATTCTTTATTACAGTATGGACAATTCATCTTTGTTTCTCCAATTTTCTTGCTAGGTTTATTATCTGTGATGGATTTGTGCGTTCATAGGTCACGCCTTTCCACCAGAACGAGTATGTTGTCACGCCCGTCTTGGTGTTCAGCGACATCCAAATGTCAATGTCGTTGTAATTCTGGAAAAATTCTAATTGCTCTGACATGTTGTGTCCTTTTTAACAAGCGTATTTTTCAAATTCTTCCGCACAAATGTCTAAACAGTTTTCTACGGTTGGTTTTTGAAAATGCTGTCCGACTACATACCCTATTCCAAACGAACTAATTACCCCTAACAACACCCATGCGATTATTTTTTTCATTTGTTGCTCCTTTTTTTAAAATCTATAACCGACTTGTCCATCGTGCGCCGTCCAACGACTTTCTTTACCTAGTTGGTATATAATCACACCTGCGATTACCGCTGTACCAACAAAGAATACTGTTTTTGCTGTATGGCTACGCGCATCGTGCCTACCGGTCTGATAGCCAACATTGTATGCTGTACAAGTTTCGCATTGGTGTGGGCGAAATCTAATCGAACTCAACGCTTGTGCAGGTGTTATTAAAGTTAAACATAAAAGTAATGCAAATATTTTTTTCATAATTAATCCTTTTTTACATTGTTATACGTAATGATTCCGCTGGTATGCGTTGCTCATCGGCAATTATCATACAGCCGGTTATCAAACCGACATATTCGGGCTGATAGGCGGCGTATTTACTATAGCATGTTTTTTATCTATCAAATACGCTTCTCCGAATATTATTGCGATAAGCGCCAAAAATATTGCACATATTAACTTAAGTTTATAGTCAATGTACATCCACTGCTCCTTTTGGTTTCTGTTTTTGTTGTTTTAGTCTTGGTCTTTTTGACCACGACCGGTTCTTTGCGAGTAGGCATCCCGTTTTCTTTAGCCCATTTTTGCGCCTCTGCAAACGCTTTGTCTATATCGCTAATATCTGTCCAAAGAGTATCACCCTGTTCTTTAACGTATATTTCAATCTGTGGCTCGTTTCCGTACGTGACGGTGGAATCTATCTTATTAACATAAGTTGGCCCGTCGTCGGGTAAAAAACCAGCCTTTACGAACGCGTCTAAAATTACTTTAGAACCAAACCCGGTGATATTATCAATATCGCGTTTTTTATTCGGCTCTGTGTAAATGATTTCGAATTGCGCTGGCCAAGACAGGTGCGTAGGTTCTCCCAAGTATGTCATCACTTGTTTCACGCAGTTTTTTTTCATTGTAGCGCCTACCATAGGGTGCCGACGGCAAGCGTTTTGGTATTCGTTAATCCCCGGAAGGCGAATTGGCAGTGTAAATATTTTCATATAAACTCCTCCATATTTTCTTTTTCCAGCTTAGCAACCAGGTCGTTATAAAGCCTAGTTACGTGTGTCAATTGCTCTTGCACAAACTCTTTTTGCGCTTTAGCCTCGTCAATCTCATGCAATAGAGGGCCGATGATGTAATCGATATATGCCCAACCACCATGCGGAGAGTGGCAATTACGATGCAACGTTATATATGGCACGCCTAACGATAACGCAGCGTTTTTTATTGTGCCGTAACGGTTTAGCAAAAATTCCGTTAAACGCTTACCGGCGTCTGACGATATAAGTTCCGCTCTCATCTTTTTCATAAGCAAACACTCCTTGTGTTACTAAGTCATCAATCATTTTTTGTCTCACGTTAATGTGGATGACGCTTGTTGCTGTATAAAATTCACCTTTGGTGTAACGTCTGCCAACTTCCACGCAATTTTTCATGGTTATACAATCGCGTGCATACGGCGTGTCTCCCAATTCCCTTACATGCTCTCTAAGCCCTAACAAATGAAAATCCACAAATGCTTTGGCCCAGCGCACCGAATTTACCGTAACCACCGGTCTGTCATCCACAAACTCACATGCAGTTAACGAATACTTGTCTAACATTTCGTGCGCACGTGTCAGTGTTTTTCTAAACAAATCCTTACTGTCTAAACTATTCGGCAACGTGTAGTTATAATATTCAAAACACTCATCTAATAATTTTTCTGCTTCCTCGGTGTATGGCACCGACAAAATATTTACACCACCTGTATTATATGCTTGCGGTCTTATCTTGTTAGCCTCATTCACTGTCCAGGCATCCAAGTGATTCCACCATTCATAAATATCTGTTGGCGGTTCGTCATCCGGGGCCACACAATCTTTGTTTTTTTCAGGGCGTTCATCCTCTGTTACCTCAATAATCGTAAAACGGTTAAAAAATCCGTCTTGGAAATCATCTGAAGTTACTGCACCATATAAACGATTTGGCACCGATTGCCCGAATATAATGAAGCACGGATGGTCTATTTCGCGCACCGGTCTTTTTGCCGCAGCAGAGTAAGCTTGTGTTTGATACACATAGTTCGCCTTACTATAAATTTTCGTCATTTCGGTTCCGATAGCCTGCGTATATTGGCTCGACCCCTCGCCCTTAGCAAAGCGAAAAAACTGTCCGATTTCGTCAATAAACGAATACGCAACACCGTCTTTGCGTACCAATTCGTCAATCATGCCGGGCGCAGATGCCATTTCGCCCATCAATCTTGCATGCAGTCTAGTTGGTCCGTTACTCATCAGCCATAATGCGTTATCGCAAACGGCGCTTTTACCACAGCCAGATGGTCCTACACAGATAATGTAATTATTTGTATAAGTGCGCGTATGTCCGCGAAACTTGTGTCCATAGAACGCACTTACAACAGAGGTTGCAGCGGCAACAGCAAACACATCCTGACGCACAGGCGAAACCTTGCGAATCCAATCATACACCATTTTAATTGCACCAACAGGTTGCGTGATTATTTTTTTCAGTTCCTCCCGACTCGCCAGCGCAACATCTGGCTTTTCCTCTACTGTTTTTGCCCAAAGGGTTAGCATACGCGAACCTTCTTCTGCCTTTGCCTTAATTGCAGCAAGGTCAAAATCATCCGGACCAACATACCCGTTCTGTTTGGCCAAGAAAAACAATGTGCCTAATGTAATTTCACGAGGGTCGTGAAACGAACGAAACTTTTTTGAACATTCAGCAATGCCATCGAACTTCATTCCACGCGCAGACCAGTCTACAAACAATTCGCAACCAGTAACTGGCCCAAATCCTTCTTGCAATGCAAGCCCGACTTGAATCCAGGTGTCATAACTTTGGTCCGGGTCGATAAAATTCAACGCCTCTTTTGCGGTTTCGAGATTTGTTTCGATATAATTACGTTCAACCTCTATGCGCGGTAATTCAATTTGCTTTTTTTCTATATGAGTCTTAGGCCGGAAAAGCGCTAGTAACTGGTCTAGCGCCGTTCCGGTTAGTTCCGGCAAGGTGCTTTTGTCGATAGTCAAAAGCGTCTGTTGTGTTAACCAGCAGTATTCCATACCAGAAGGGTGGATGGAGGGTGGAAGCACAGTTTGTCTGCCGGCGGATAAAAAATCTACGCCAGACTGTCCATCCAGGCTTTTCGCCGATTTACTCGGCGCTCCATTAAACTTGTAAAATGCAGTGTATCCTTTTGCTCCGCGCTTTTTTACAGGCGAATCAGGTATCAATCTTTCAATTTGTTTAATAATTTCTGGGTCATCAGTATCAATATCTACAGCACATACACCACTTGCAGGACCTAAGGCTAGCCCGATATTGTTGTTTTTATTACAAAATGCCTTGGCTTCATCTGGGGTCATCAAGGTTTCGCAAAAGCGAGTCCACCCTTGAATCTTTGGTCCCTTCTGCTTTGGTGCTAATGGCACGACAGAATAACCCTTTGCTAAATATTGTAGGGCATTCTCATCCCAAGCAACACACTTATCTTGTTTTGGTAATTGTTCGCCAGTTAATGATTCGAACACGTTACTCTCCCTTGTTTCCTTTTCTTAAAGACTTTGGCATACTTGGTGCACCTGGTATGCCAGCAGGCTAACAACGGGGGGAGGTGATTTTTAGTGAATACCCCCGTAGCACCGGTCTTTTAGATGCCTAAAGCATCGCGGTACATTTTCATTAACTCATCTTGCTCGTCTAATTCATCTGGGTCCAATTTACGCAAATCGACCATTTTTTTGATATATTTCGGGTCATATCCTGCAGATTTTGCTTCAGCCATAATTTCTTTTATATCAGTGGCGATTTGCGCTGCATCCTCGTTCAAACGTTCAATCCGTTGGACAATAGATAATAATTGTGCGTTATCAATCTGTTTCATGATAAATCCTTATTTTTTCTTTGTGGTTTTCTTTTGCGCTTTTACTTTTGCTTCTGCTTTTTTTCTTGCTTCTTGCAAAAGGTCACGCAAATGCTCCAACTGTGTAATCATTTTGCTTTTGTTTTTCAAATCGTTACGATAGGACTCGATCGCATTTATGCAGGTTTTTACCGTGTCCATTTCTGGGTCGTTGGTATGCAATGAATAAATCAATGCCAATATTGCTTCAATATGATTTACTCTGCTAACGTTTTGCCCTTGGATATCTACACCTTGGTCGGAGAAGGTAACCTTCAAAAAATGTTCTTCTTTTTTAACTGTTTTTTTAACTGTTTTCTTTGTTGTTGTTTTAGTAGTCACTTTACGCTCCTTTCGTTTTTGACTTTATGTTATGGGCAGGCGGATGCTCCTGCCCAATCTCTTTTATTTCCAATCCGGTTCAATCGTATTAGATTCCACTGAAGACCCTAATGGCATAGCTTGTGCCACAGTAGGTTGTTCGTTGACATTCGTGCTTTGTCCGCTAAACAACGGTTCAATCTTGTCGATGTTCAAATATGACTTACCGTCTTTGCCAACGCTTTCTTTCAGTGTGATATAAAACATTTTTCTGACCATTTCTTGTGGGTCTTTTGGTGCAGTTCCACAGCAAGCGAAAGCCAAATCAGCCAAATCTCCGCGGTCAATCAATGCTTTTGTAGACAATTGCATTGGGTTTTCTTTGTTTGGGCGGAAAGGTGAGAAAAACAAAGTATGTTTCCAACCCTCTTTAAACCCGTTTGCGCTTTCTACTAATGCGCAACTAACGCGAATTTCCTTGTCTGGGTCGATAGGGTTCGCGCAAGGTGTGGTAAATTGACCACCAAATGGATGCACGCCTTCCTCATACGCAGTTACAATCAATTTGTATTTACCTGCGGTGAGGTTTTTTGGCATACTTTCATTGCGTTCTTTTTGTGCTTGTTCCAAATCAAATCCAAATAAATTCATTTTATGCTCCTTGTGTTTGTGTTTCTTGTTCTGTTGGTAATGTTGTAGCCGTTTCTTTTACCGGTTGTTTCCCAGTCAAAGCAGTAACGAAATCCTGCCACGAGAACGGTATTTCTGGTGGCATCGCATAACGAGACCCAGCAATATACGCAGGATTTGCGGCATCCAAATGCAAGACGCGTTGCCCTGTTCCAATTGCTTGTCCGCGAGTGCCGAAGCCGGTCGATGTTTGTTGCACAATGTTCTTGAAAGTGCAATACCCGATAATATCTACATAATCACTGTAAATCTTTAATGTGCTATCGCCTTGTGTGGTTTTCGCATATAAAGACGGTGCGATATATGTATATTCTGCTCCGACTGGTGGTTGCATTTTCTTGACCTCACTATGACAAATGAATACGATATTCATTCCTCTTTTGATGCGCAACTTTTCAAACTGCTCGATAATGTTTCTGGTTTCCGTCAGAAGCAATGGATAGCCACGACCAAACGGGATGTCCGCAACGTCTTTCCAACTAGAATTATTTTGTTGTTTGACAATCCATTTCTTTATCAGGTTTTCCAATACATCAGCACTATCAACTACTAACGTCTTGAATGGATGCTCACAGTTTTCTAATTCTTTCAGCATCAATTTAACATCATCGTAATTGTCAGTGTATGGCAGTTTGTTTGCCCCTTTCAAGTGTTCCAGACCGTTTTCCAGGTTTAAAAACACATGATTGGGAATTTGTGCTCCGAAATACGACTTACCGACTTTTGGCTCACCGTAAATCATTACACGAAGTCCTTGTGGTTTTTGTTCTGTCGTTACTTGCTCTAAAAACATTTTGTTCTCCGTTCTTTGTTCTGTTAGTTCTTTTTGCTTTCGTTCACAGCGAAACTAGGTTTCGCAAATTTGACCGAACATATTGGCGCAAACTCTCTCATATAGAGGTCGTTGTGCACAACCTTAAATTCAGTCATTTTTTTGGCATCCGGTTCCAGTTTAATTCTAAACGGGCAACTTTCATCCAATAAGTTTTGTGGTCTACTGCGGAAAAACTCAATCAATGCAGAATTATCGTATTCCTCTTTCTGCCCGAAAGTAATTTTTATATCGTCTTTCCAGGTTTTGAAATTGGGGTCGCCTGATGTCCAGCCAATTTCCTCCAAAATCAAATCTTCGACCAATAATCTCGCTTGTTTGGCTTCGTCTTCTTTTTGTTTTGCACGAATCCAATTTTCTTGAAGGGTTTTAAGTTTATCATTCATATCACGCTCCTTTTGTTTTTGTTATGCCATATATATAGCATAATTTTTGTTAAATGTCAAGACCTTTTTACAATTTTTTTTCGAGGTTTGTATTTTTTTGCGTCGGGGTGCGTTTCTCGATATTGTTGTGCCCTTAACTCGCCAAACCTTTCCTTATTTTTAGCCCAGTATCTTTTCCGCGCTAATGCAGCGTTTTTTGTTTTGCCAACCATTTTATAATGCTCGACATACTTTTCGTAAAACTCTTTGCATTTTTGCAAATATTCATATTGTTTATTTGATATAATTTTCATATTTCGCTCCTTTAATTAAAATGGCACATAATCTTTTTCGCACCACTTGCTACATCCGCCCGTATTATTCACCACCTCGAACGGTATCGGGCGCATTTCTCTTGCAGAACAACAATGTTTGCCCTCCCAAAACACACAATGTTCGCATGAAGCGCATTTGCGTTCTACCGGCATGTAGTGCATTATTGTGTTCCACGATTTACTGTGTGCCGACAACAATTCCGTCTTTTCGTCGATGGTAAGAGGCACGGTGTGATTCACAAGCATTGAGTTTAATTCATTCATCGCTTTTAATAAATAATCTATTCTCGTTGTATCAGCCATTGTTTTGCTCCTTTATCAATTTTGTTAGTTCCCAATATTTATCTCTTTTTTCAAATTCTGCTTCAGAAAACAATCCTTTCATTTTATTCAGATACAGCACCATCCACTCGCAATCGATATTCATTGGTAATTTAAACCCATGCTCTCCAAATATTTTCATCCAATTTATTATCGTTTTTGTTTTGGAGTATCCGTTGTCCTCCGGAAAGAAAAACACAGGTCTGCAACTTAAAAAATTACCTATTAAAAGTTTTACATAATTATGTTTTTCATTATGTTCCACAGACGCTTGCCATATCCGTATCGGCACTTTGTCTGTATCTTTTGCGGTTTGCATATCTGCCTTTGTTGTCAATTTTGGCGGAAATTTATATCCGCATTGACATACGGTTGTCCTGGTCGCGCATATTGCTTGACAGTTTGGACATACTTTGCTTGGTGCATCGTCTGGTGTATTGCCTCTGGTTCGTCTAGTCTTAGATACTTTTTCCCAAGGGACATCATACGCATCCGGGTCAAGTAAATTATGCCTGCGAATATTGCCTGCGTAATCAGCGACCAAAAAGTTTTCTTTACCCTCATACAAACGACTACCGCGACCCAATTGTTGAATTGCTAAAGCACGCGACATTGTTGGTCTCATCAGCCCTAGTCCATCGACAAATGGTGCGTCAAAACCGACTCCTAACTTGTCGATGGACACAAGGTATTTAAACTGGCGATTTTCAAACTGGTTGATAACTAATTTGTCCTCATCCAGTGATAGTTCGCTATGATAAACCTTGGCTTTTTCGCCCATCTCTGTCAAGCATTTAACAATTGCTTCTGCATGGACAATCGAACACGCAAACACCAACACATAATGCCGGTTCGCCATACGTTTCACAAGGTCAGCACATGATTTTTCAACTATGCGATTGAAATGCCGGTTCATATCATCTTTGTTATAATCCCCAGCGGTGATTCGCATATCGTCAAACTTATCATCTGCGTTGGCATCGTAATTTACTGGTGGTGTCAAATAGCCTTGTTTTACCAAATCAGCAAATCCTATCTTGTATGTTATGCGATTGAATAACCTTCCCTCGCCATAACATGCGCCTCCTTTCAAGCGAAAAGGGGTAGCAGACAACCCGACAATTTTTGCTTTTGGTAATTGCGCCAAAAACTTGCGATAACTGCCCTCGTTTTCATTGTTTATCATCTGCACCTCGTCTACAATAACAAGGTGAAAATCTTTAAACAAATCCGCGTGGCGACATACAGACAGAATAGTGCCTAAGGTAAATTGCCCAATCTCTTTGCGCTTTAATTCTGCACAATATATAGATGGCGAAATACCCAGTTTTCTAAACTTATCTGCGTCTTGCTCGACAAGTTTTGCTCGATGCGTCAGCACAAGAATCTTGATACCACCCCACTTTTCCTTACACCTGCGCGCAATATCAGCTATGATGAGTGATTTTCCACTGCCTGTTGGCAATTGTAAAATAGGATTTCCCTTATTTTCAATATCATTCATCAGCGCAACACCACAATCGTTTTGATACTGCCTTAAAGTTATCATACCATAATCCCTTTTTTCACTAATTCTACCTTGTCCAACGATTTCCTGCTCAAATACACTTTTGGTTCTGGCGATAGTCCATCGTGGATATATATTTTTACCGGTATTTCACTGGTTATACTCACGAAATTATCGCCTCGTTTTTCTATATTGACAACCCACTCGCGCTTTGGTTCGACTAAAAATTTGACATTGTATTGCCCGTCATCATACAAAAACAATTGTATGTATCCGGCTTTTGCCAATTTTTTCAGCCAATCAATCACCTTTGTTTGTGCAACACCTGTATATTGCGCAAGGTCAGCAAGTGATGGTGGATAGCCGTATGCCTTACTGCGCCAATACAGAGTTAGGTAAAGTTTCTCCGTTGTCTTGTCCATTTTTCTTATGTCTCCTGCCTCTTACTTTCATTAGTGGTGTGCTTACCGCTTTTTCGATTGACCACCCCATCTTGCGAATACGGTTGTATATCGTCTGGCGCGTCAATCCCTCACACTTTGGTGATGCTGGTTCTGTGCCATATTTACAACGCTTGTCTGTGGTTTTAAACGGGCTACCGGTTCTGCGTATGCGTTGGTATATCGCATATTTGCTCCCGTTTTTTTCATCTGCCATAGCCATCCGAATCTTGTCTCGCATTGCGCGTCTTCTAATTGTTTTTTCGTTTTCGTCTTCCATTTCTTCCCCTTATATTAAATGTATTGGATTTGTGGCAAGGTCGGTCAAGACCGGTTTGTCTGCGACCTTGCTCACTGTTCCGCAAAAACACCCATACCAAAAATCGAGATGGTCGCCACAAACATCCATCACTGGAAATAACTGGCGCGATATTATTTCGTCATAATCGTGGTCTAACACCTCAAATATGTGTGTCAAATCTTTTTGTGCGTCGCCATTGATTTTACGCAATAACACCGCTACCAAATCGTTCTCGGTCATAGGTAATCCTTTTAGTAAATAAAGTCATCAATTCTTTTTTCTGTGTCTTTCACAAACTTATTCAACGAATCGATGTCCTCGTCTGGCATTTCTGCCGGTGCATCCGCTACTAATATGCGCAATTCACCTAACGCACTACGCACTTTTAATAGCGCCTTGGTATAGTTAGAGCGCAATATGCGTGCTAACAATTCGTCTCTTGCCGTTGTTGGCATAGTCATCACTTTCAGTTTTGCCATTTTTCACTCCTTTGGTTAGTATATTTTGGCTCTTGATAAAATTATAATTATAACTATCAATAAAAATGTTATCATTTTTATGACTCCTGGTTTTCTAATATTGCTATTGCGTCAAGGATTTTATCTGCGACTATCTGTAATTTATCTGCCTCATCTGGCGGTAAAAAATTATCAAACGGGTCGCTATATTGTTTTAAAACCTCAGCGCGTCTTTTTATTTGCTCAACACATGACAAGCATTGTTTTCTTACCTGGTCGCGCAAAACTTTGTCTTTCTTAGATACAAAAGGTAATACTACTCCCATCCTCACACCTCTTATTTATCTAATTCTGCTATTCGCACTGTTTTATCCCCGACAATGCATATTTTACGCATGCAGGTTGAATCATCGGCTTTGATAATAATAATATCACCTACTGCGCATAATGTCCAAATCGGCGCGAAATAATCCGCTTTGCAAATTTCGCTTATCGGTTCATCACTCTTATAGTGCCATAATGTAAATCCGTTTGCATATGCGATAACACTCATATTTTTGTTTTGAAAAGCCATTTTATGCTCCTTTGGTTATAGTTTTTACTTGTTTCTTTGTTAGTTTCAATGATTGCCGGCACATTTCTAATTCAATATCATCCTCGCCGGCAAGGTAATTTTCCCTATACACGCATAATGCGATGATGAGATTATTATCCTTGCGACTCAGCGCCGGATGACAGAATGCGCGGTATGATATGTCTCGCAATTCTGTTTTTGACATTGCCCTTGCTATCATTGCGATAAATGTATCTAACATTTTAATCCTCCTCGTCTAATCCTAGCCGTTCGACTTGTTCGCGTATTTCATCACGCGACAAATCCAATACCGGCAAATCATCGTTGTAGTTTTCATACAATTCGATAAAACTATCATCCTCGATGACCGGTTTCCCATCGTGGTTATGGATGGTGGCGATAAAATCTGCTCCGTCTTTTTCCCAGGCGAAATCAAACAAAAAGCCATCATCGTTATAACCGTCTAACATTTTCTTTGCTTGCGCATAATCGCAATCTGCGATATAAGATTCAATCTTTTCCAATTCGCGCAATACTGCCTTGAAATCTATATTCATTTTCTTTTGTCCTCCAATACACTTACAAATACAAATCCGTCATCAAACGAATCCACATTGACCGCGTATGCCATAACTTTTTTGTTGATGACATAGCCAATCATACTGTCCAGCGCGGTGTCCAGGTCGCTATCATTATCATCCATCCAAAAACACTGCGTGAATAGGTGATAATTCGCGTTGCTTATAGCAAGGTTCATCATATCGTGGACACGCGTTGGTATATCGCCCATTTCAATATCATCGTGGTCGTATTCATCCAGGGCGCGTTCGATTTTTTCTTGCGCTAATCTATACAATTCATCATTTGTCCATACTTTCATCGTCATCCTCCTTTTCATATTCTTTTGCTAGCCAAACATAATCCTCTGCTTTCGGGTTCAATTCTTGGCAATCAGTATCGTAATAATGACAATCGTCATAATACCCGTCAATGTCGATATAATCCCAATCCTCGCTAAATCGACATCCCTTGCCATATACTTTGTTCAATTCACGCGCCAAATAAACCGCCTGTTCTTTGTTATCATACACTGCGATGGTTTCTTGGTCGTATTCTGCGCTTGGTTGTGTCTGGCGCACTAACCATACATATTTCTTTTCCATTTTAATCCTCCGTTTTTATCGCGACTACTAAAATCGCAAGGTCTTGTTCATCCGTCATCCAGGTATCTATCTCGAAATCGATAACGCGTTTCCCTTTCACCATACCGCATATACTGTTGGCGACATTTTCAGTGCCAAACTGCTCATCAAGGTCGTAATAATTGACGGCATAACCTGGCATTTCTTTTTGAATCATCGCCTCTAAATCGGTATCGTAAAACTGTTCACTGTCTCTACAATGAAATCCACCTAAAAATGTTGCTAAATTCATCTTAAAACTCCTTGCGTTCTTGTTTTTGTTTTTCGATTGTTGATTGTATGTAGGTTTCGACATCATAATCCCCGTATTCATCTGCCAAATCCATACACAGCGCAACACACCAACAGAAATGGTCGTTCAAAAAACTCCAAAATGTATTCGACCACCGGCTATTATGCCCCCACGAATAAAAATCCTCTTTTGCTTGTTCACCCATTTCGAAATACTCTGGTATATCGACCGTATCTGGCACTACCTGGCGAATCCATACGATGAGGTTCGGCAAACACAAATCGTGTTCTGGTCTACCGTCTGTTTCCCAGTAATGTTTCACCGCTTTATACAAGTGTCTGTATTTCGTGTTGCTTTCCATTTCTCTAATAATATTTTCGTATTTCAACAACATTTTATGCCTCCTTGCGTTTTAATTCTTGAAATTCATCGTCATCGTATATACTGTCTAACACTGGCACAATCAATTCAGTATCGATATATACCACCGATGATAAATCATATATCGCCTTGACTAATGTATCATAGTCGATGTTATACTTTATCAAAAAGTCATACAATCCCATTGTTTCGCTCCTTGTTTAATAGTTTCCTAATAACTTGCCAATTTCATATACAATATCTTGTATCTTGGTCGAATAGTGGTCTATATCACTTACCTCACCCATGATATCCGGCGCGTCTCCCTGTTGAATTTCAAAACAACACCCGTCTATATCTCTACATATCGATTCAATTTCACCCAGGTCTAACCCGTATAAATCGCATATCTTACCCAGTATCTTACCTAGTATCTTATCGCGGTATTCATCGGTGAATATCGATGAATCTTTGGTGGTCATCTTGGCATTGTGATAATCTCTACATATTTCGAAAATTTCATATAACACATTGTCTTTCATCTGTTGCCTCCTTTAAAAATCTAATCCTACCGACCGGATGCGCGTGGTGAATCCTGCCTCGCGCATAACCTTGGCGCATTGTCCGGCGTTGCGTTCATCCTTGTATAACCCGGCTAATCTTTCCTCATCTTTTTTGTTATACACAAACACACCATAAATTGTTTTTCTTTTTCTTTTGAATAACATTTCTTGCCTCCTTATTCTAACCTAACCTAACCAAAATATATTGTGGTTCATCCTCATCGTCTACAGCCTCGATATTCGCAATTTTATAATCCTCGAATACCTCCCCGGAAATATCAGCATATCGGTATTTTTCATACAGATTTTTCACTTTCGCAAAATCGATGTCCTCACCCTTGGTCAACATTGCGCAATTGTTTATATAATCGTTGTCTACGATGTGCGTATAATCGCAATCATAACAATTCATTATATTTTCTAATGTGCCGTCATCAATCATCCGGTCATACATTTTGCTATATAGCAAAATTTTATTTTCATCGTCTGTCCAGTGTCTTATGCGTTTCACCATTAAATCAAGTGCCGTCTGCTCATCCATATACATTGTTATCATTTTTTGCCTCCTGTTTTCGATGTTTCTTGTTTTATTTTTCGTCATCTTTCGTATCCTTATTCACTGGCTCACCATTTTTATATACCTCGATATATTGCCATATTGTATTTGTTGCGATTTCGTATAATCTTTCTTGGTATAAATCGCGGTCAAGGTGATTCAGTATAAAATACTCTAATAATACCTGGCTCAATCTTTCGAAATCATCATCCAATTTCGCGAAAAATTCACCGGCATTATTCGGCACAAACGACCAAAATCCGTCTCGACTTGTGAAATTTTCGTGTAAATAGTCATCGAAATTCTGGCGCATAGTTTTTTGTGCATATTCTAGTATATGTTGCCAATCACAATCGATTTCTACCTCGATTTTATCCGTCTCGAAATTGTAATATTTCGGGCTATGCAGGGCGATGAATTTCATCCCGGTGATTTCTGGCGCGTCATCCAGGCTACAAAATAATGCGTCTACCGCCTGTTCACATACCTCTTTTTCAAAATTTTCATATCCATTGTCTACAAAATCATAATATTCATCATCTTTTAATTCATCATCACATTTACAATTTTCGGTGATATTAAATAATGTATCACAATTATACAATTCACTTTCATAAAATCCCGGAAATATATCTGTTGACCAATTTACATATTTCAATTTCATTTTTTCACCTCTTATTTATTCAAGTATTTATCTGCCAATATCTGCAATCTGGCGATTTTTTGATGTGCGCGCAATGGAAATCCCTCATCATCCGTTGCGTATATCAATTCTAGCGCCTGTTTTATAAATTCATCCTTGCTCATTTCATAACCTCTTTTTGTTATATTGTTATTTCTTGTTTCCCTTGCCTCTGGTGATGATGAGGCAAGGGATGAGGTGAAAAACTAGCATTCGAAAAAATATACCACATTTAACATGTCTTTTCTAAAATCTGGCAATTTTTCAATCATTTCATCGATTGATTCTTGACTCAATTCGGCAATATCGCGGTATAACCGACCATAAAATCCCTGGCTATATGAAAGTGTTTTAATTGTTTTTATCATAAAATTAAAATTTGCTTTTTTATCGAATACATTTACTTTTTTATTTTCCATAATTTCACCTCTTTTTGTTTTTTTTTGTTATTTTTTTTCGAATCTTGGCAAGTTTTGAAATTTCATCCCTTGCCTTGATTCGATTTCCATTATATCATATTTTAATACAATTGTCAAGTAAAATTTAATACAATTGTAAATATTTTTTTATCTTAGAAATACCGGATGATTTCTGGCTCTTTTTCAAAATCATATTTTTTAAAATCCTCATATCGATAATTCATCCATACCTTACCGGCTTGTGCTTTTTCGATTTTTTTCATCAATGTTTCTTGCGCGGTTATCATCGCGGATTGATAATCGTATTTTTCCCAGGTGCGATTATAGTATTTTTTAATCGCCTTGCACAATGTTTCACCGAATCGATTTTGAATTTCTACCTTATGCGTGAATCCATCGCGCCATTTTCCATTTTTACACACATACACTAAATCATTGACCTTATATAATCTTGACATAATTTCACCCCTTTTTTTGTTTCTTGTTATTCTTGCATAATTGCAAGTCAAGGCGCGCCATAAAACGCGCGATGATTTACAATCTTTATTCTTGAATCATTAAATTGATTGATTCATCCTCAATCATTTTTTCTTGTTTTTTCGATAATTTACTAACTTGTCTCACCTTATGCCCGGATGACCAACAATTTAAAACAATTTCATTGACTATAAAATACCTACCATTGTCCATTGTCCATATTTGATTGCCTAACCCTACTACCGAATCGCCTTGAAATAAACAATCAACACAATGATTCGCAATGAATTTTTCAATTGCCTCTATAGAATAAAACCTTGACATAATATCACCTCATTTATTTTATACCTTGCGCATACATGCGCGCGGTTATATTGTTATATGGTGATGATGAATCGCGCGATTGTTATATCACCGAATCATCATCGATTGATGAATCACCGAATCATCGAATTATCGAATCATCATCGATTCATCACCGCGCGATTGATATATGTATTTCATTATCACCGCGCGATGATATATGTATATCATATTTTAATACAATTGTCAAGTAAATTTTTTATAAATTATGAAAATATTTTTTTATTTTTTTTATTTTTTAACTTGACATTGTATTAAATATATATTAAAATGATGATGAATTGATGAGGGCGGGCGCGAATAACAAGGCAATCACCGAATCGATTCGATGAAATAACAATTTAAAAAAATGAGGTGAAATTATGATAAAAAAGACTTTTTATATCGGATTGAATGATAAAAATACATTAAAGCAGGAAATCGCAAGTGATGAGGCGGTGAAAATAATTAAACAAGTATTATATGCGCATGGTTTTAATTATATCACACTATCGCATGCGAATGGTGTATATGTGATGAATAACACCGGTGAATCATCGGATGAAAATACAATCATCATCACAATATGCGAATCGATTCGCGCGCATATTAAACATAGAAAAAATGCGCGCGCGGTTATTGATGATTTAAAAGTATTGTTGAATCAAGAATCAATCGGATACACAATTGATTTCACAATTGCGAATTTTTAAAAATGAGGTGAAAAGATGAAAAGTATATACGATGAAATATCGGATGAGGCGCGCGCAATTATCGAATCGGCGCAATTATTATCGCAAGGTGATGAATCATTATTTTATGCGCATATAAAATACTTTTGTGATTCACCGGTGATTTTAAAAGAAGTGAATCGCATGTTAAAAATGATGAAAAATAAATAAAAAAGAGATGAAATTATGATGATGAATAAAAACAATGAAATGTATTATATTAAAAAAGAAAGAGATATGTATATCGCAAGCACAAATAAATACTTGCACGGTGATTGGTATATCACCAATTCGCAAGGGCGCGAAATCGGTATATCATCACCATATAGAAAAGTGGTGATTCGAAAATTAAATAATTTATAAATCATTATGATTTAATACAATTGTCAAGTATATTTCGCGATGAATTTCATCATCGCGAATTGACATTGTATTAAATGATTGAATAATGATTGACATTGTATTAAATATATACAATTCATCGCGCGCGCGCGCGTATGTATGTGTATATCAATAATATATATCATGGTATATTATTTTGATATATTGTCAATATATTTTAATACAATACTAAAAAATGTGAAAAAATTTTTTTATTTACAATGTATCATATAAATATACTAAGATATAAAATATAGATATATATATAGGGGGGGTGATTTCGCCGGGCGGGGATTTTTTTTACCGCTTTTTTTCACCGAATTTTTATCATAAAAAAATTTTTATTTTAATACAATTGTCAAGTGATAAAATACGGCAATGTGTATCGGTATATTGATTCGATGAATCAATACAACACATCACATGATATGCTATACAAATATGAATATAGTGTATATATGTATGATATGGTGATATAGTGATATGATATCCATATGTGATATGGTATGAATATATGGTATATAGTTAAATAGAATTGTATTGTTGAATCGTGGTGACACTCGCCCTTCACCCCGCGCAAAAAAATCGCGCCCAGAAAAAATCCGCCTGTAAAAATCTCTTGACAACGCCTTTTATTTATGTTATAATGTCTTGACGAAAAAGGGAGGACTTACATGTCATCTAATTTAGTAATAAATGTTCGCTGCACATGCGAAGAGGAATTTTTACTTTTGCACAAATTGCATAAATTATATCAAGAAGACCAATTGCGGAAGCGGTTGAAGGACCGTTTAGTATCCGTGCAAGGAAATGGCGACGGAACTGAATCGATTACGGTCAAATGCGAAAACAAAGTAAAACCAGAAATAACATTAACTGACGTTTTGGAAGCGGAGGCGTTAGAAAATGCCGAAAGACTTGAAGCCTAATTGGGATGAACCGGTCGAAGTTATTGGCCCGGATGCGCCCGACAAGGTTGCTTACAAGCCCAAGATTAAAGACATTAAGAAAAGCATTGAAGAGGACGTTGTCAAGGGCAAAGGCGTCAATTTGATGCCTATTGTCAACAACATGCAAGTGCAAGGGTTCAGCAAAGACGACATTAAGGCTGTGGTGCAAGAGGTAACGATAACGGGTGCGTTGAAGGATGCGATGGCTGCTCCTGCGCCAAGTTTTGTTGCTGGCGACAAGGTATTGAACAATGCCCAAGCGATTGGCAAGGTTTTGGTTGAGAAAGCGGTTGCGGGAGATATGCAAGCGATAAGGGAAGTACTGAATAGAACGGAAGGCAAAGTGCCGAACGTCAACAAAAATGCTAACATGTCAGTGAACGTCAAGGGTGACGCTAATAGTTTAGCGGCTTTAATGGGGAAGATAGATGCAAATAAATAGATATTTTTGTAATCGGTGCGGGTCGTATCAAGAATTTACGGTTGGTCGGGGTATGAGTCGTGCTGGGGACCGTGGTTTTTGTGAGACCACCATTTGGACTTGCAAAAACTGCGGGTTTTCTCCGTTTTTACCACCGAAACCAGAGGAAGAACAAAATGCCGGAAGTAAAAGTAATTAGAGACAAATTTTCGACCTATCCGGATGTACCAGCCATGCTGGCCCAAATGGATAATTGGAGCGCCGAGGATAAATTCTCCAATCAATTTTGGCGGCTCAATAATCTGTATAAGATTGTTGACAAGAACTCAAAGGTTGTGACGTTTGTGATGAAACCGGAGCAAGCGGACCTTTATTGTGCTATTCGTCAGCATCCGCGGCATGTGATTTGCAAATCCCGTCAATTAGGCTTTTCGACTTTTATTCAAATATTTTATCTTGATTGTGCGATATTCAATTCTAATGAAAACGTCTTTATTATTGCGCAGGACAAAGACGCGGCCTCTGCAATTATGGAGACAAAGATTAAATTTGCGTATAATAACTTACCAGCTGAAATCAAAGAGATACGCAAGGTAGTTAAATCTAATAGTGATGAATTTTTATTGAATAACAATTCGAAGATAACGGTTACGGTATCTGCGCGTTCGGCAACCGCCACCCGTATTCATTCGTCTGAAATGGCGAAGAGCTATATTAAGGACCCGGAAAAGACCCATGAATTTTGGACTGGAACGTTACCAGCGTTGATTCCTGGTGGGACTTGTTGTATTGAAAGTACGGCTGAAGGTTCGAGTGGGGATTTTTACGAAGCGTATATGAACAAAGCGATGGACCATCCGCAAGACCAGAACACCTTTATGCGGCATTTCTATTCTTGGTGGAGGAGTCCAGAATTTACGTCTGATGTTCCGCCGGCTGGTGGTTTTGATTCTGATTTGCGTAAATACTTCAGTGAATTGAAGGAAAGGTATGGTATAGAGTTAAGCGAACGGCAAAAGAATTGGTATGCGGCTATGTCGAGGGTGCTTGGGTTTAAGATGAGGCAAGAGTATCCGACTGTGGACAAGGAAGCGTTCGAGCAAACCAACGAAAGCCAAGTATGGGGAAGACCGCTTGCTTTGATGCGAGCCAACGGTCGTGTTAAGAATACACCTTATTTGCGTAATTACCCGGCTGTTTGTGCTTTTGATATTGGTCATTCAGACCTTGCGGCGTGTTGGTGTGCGCAATTTGTGGAGGATGAACCGCGTATTTTTGCGTATTTGGAGATAAGAAAGGGCGAAATGTCGTGGTTTTTGGAAAAATTTGCGGCAAAAGGCTACAGCTTCCGCCTTGTATTGCTTCCGCATGATGCTGCTCATGGAAGTTTTAAGGATGGTGACCGTTCTTTGGCTTCTGAGGTAGAAAATTGGGGTTACAACGTGTATGTTGTGCCAAAAACGAAGGACAAATTGAAAGATGTATATGAGACTGGCAAGTTTATACCCGAGTGCAGATTCAATTCTGACCCAGAGAGCGGGGTACCGGATGGGCTTAAACGATTGGAGAACTATCGAAAGAAGAAATCCCCCGATGGCGGGTATCTTATGGACCCCAATCATGACTCCAACGGCAACTGCGATGCCGCGGACGCGTTTAGGTACCTCGCTACCACCTTTGAAATGATAAAAGAGGAACTTTACGAAGAAGACATGAACAAGTATTTGGATGACATGTATAACCCTGATAGAGACGTTGGGCCTACGGGTTATTAAATCCTTGACATTTTGGTCGAAAAGCGATATACTACAATTGATAGTTTATGGAAAGGAGTTTGTTATGGCTAAAAACCAACCAGGGGTAAGAATAACTTTTGATGAACTGGAAGAAATGCCGTTAGATACCATGAATGAAAGAACTAGGTATTTCCCTGCGATATTAAAATCTCCAAAAGCTGGTGTTGAATATGTTATGAGTAACTTTGGAAAAACCGGCGTCGTTAAGGACCCTGTTGTTCATCAGTCGATGTTTGGAAACGGTGAGTTCGACGACGAATTTGCTGGTTATACTCGTTCTCCTAATTATAATGCGATTCCGCGTGGTGAATATGAATCTATGTTGAGTGTATTTGAAGAAGCTTATAATGGAAATCCAGACGCTGCTGAAACCATGAATTCTTTGATAAGAGAATCTATTAATTTTAAGAAACGCAACTCCAGAAGGTAATTTCTATGGCTAAAAAATTAAGCATTGAAAATATTTTATCGAATCCTACCGACATTGCGAGGCTGTTAAATGACGATGTACTTGGGAGTATTTTTGATTATTGTGATGTTCGATATAAGGATTTGGTTGCTATACGCACTACGCGTAATGAAAAATTACGCCAAGCAAATGAGGAAGCGTTACAGGTTTACAAACCGAAAACATTCCCGTGGAAAGGCGCAGCGAGTGTAAAATATCCATTAATAACCAATGCGTGTATTGATTTTGCGAGTCGTATGTTTCCTGCTGTATGGCAAGATGGTGATGTAGCAAAAACAAAATATTATACTGACAGCAAAGATTATGCTGCTGGACATCGTATAGCGATATATTTAAATTATTTGCTTTCAGAGAAAGTTCCTTCGTGGCCAGACAACTTAGACAAATTGACTACGGCGTTACCTATTAACGGGTTGATGTTGAAGAAGGTGTATTTTGACCCTGAAGTAATGAGTGTTCGTAGTGATTTGGTGTTTCCGCAAGATATTTTTGTTCCAAACGAGGCGGCTAGTTTAAAAGATGCTCCGTTTTATTTTCATCGTTATACAGCAACACGTCAAAGCATTATAGGCTTGATAAGAAGCGGTGTATGGTATGCTGACGAGAAAGATTTTCCAGAAGAGGAACAGGCGGGCGAAGATGTTATTTCTGATGCAACGGTCCGCGTAGAGGATAAAACAACAAGCAATTTTGCGGATGTGTTTGAAGTGGTGGAAGGTTACATAAATTGGGATATGGATGGCGATGGTTTTGCTGAACCCTACATTGTTACTTTCGTACCAAAGGTTTCTGAAGTTGTGAGAATTGTTCCTCGTTATAGTGAAAATTCTATTGTTCGTAACGTTGGCGGAAGTATTTATAAAATTGTTCCAGATGATTACTTTGTGGAATTTCCATTTATGCAAAGTCCAGACGGAAGCATGTATGCGTTAGGTATTGGTGAATTATTATTATCCATCAATCAAGCGGTAGACACTTCTATCAATCAATTACTGGATGCTGGAACTTTGAATAACACTGGTGGCGGTTGGATTTCTAAGTCTGTTCGCTTACAACAAGGCCAAAATGTTACTTCTCCTGGTGAATGGAAAACGGTTAATAATTTTACCGGCAAATTAGCTGATAATATTTTACCAAATCCAAAGAGCGAACCGAGTTCAACAACGTTTGAATTGTTGAAGACTTTAATAGATGCGGGGGCAAAGATTGCTGGTGCGCAACAAATTGCCGATGTGCAAATTCCATCGAACTTATCCGCTACGAGTTCGATGGCAATTATTGAAAATGGCATGACTGGATTGAAATCCGTTTATAAACGTTTCCACCGTGCTTTAACACAAGAATTGCGTTTGATATTAAGTTGGATTATCAAGTATCCTGATATACAAGAATATCAAACAATTGCAGGTGAAGGCGCTTCCATTGCGGATTTCGCTCAGATTGGTTCTATAATACCTGTATCTGACCCGAATTTGATTACTACGATTAGTAAGGCGACGAAAGCACAGCAGTTGTTAGAGATGGCTCAGCAAAAGTTAATTCCAGCAGATGCTGCGGCAATACAGATATGTGATTACGCAGGAATTGATGCATCTGCTGTTATGCCGCAAGAAATGTCTCCGTCTGATAAAATTGCTTTACAGACGCAAATGGCGCAACTGGATTACATCAAGGCTCAAACAGTTCAAGCTTTGGCTATGGCTCTACGTGCGAAAGACCAGGGTATTGGCGACTTGTACCGTGCGGATACCGAAGGCTTGGCGAGAAGTGCACGTGCTATGGCTGATATGAAGGTTGCGACAACATTTAGAAAAGCAAAAGAAATTGGCGATAAGGCGGTCGTTGAAGATGTTGTAGACGGCTCTAATTTGGGCGCTCAAATACAATCACTGGCCGCCGCCATGGGTATCAATTTCAACAATCCTGTTGGTAGTTTGTTAGGCGATAAGCTGATGCAATCTATTCCAGAAGGGGTTGAAGGAGTGGAAGACGAACAACCTAATGATGTAAGCGTTAAGTTTAAGTCTCAGATTGAGTAAAAAGAAAAAAGGAGCGTAAAATGAACATTATAACCGACAGCCAATGGGCTGAGTGGCGATTAAGCCCAGTAACCCAGGAATTTCTCAAATATATTTTGATGAAGCGTCAAGATATTGCTAGGCAAAAGATGGATATGATTAGCGGTCCCGCTGAAAACATCAATCCGTATACTTTGTCTATCATGAACGGAATCGAACAAGCTTGTAATGGAATTTTGAATTTAAACTTAGAAACCATGCAGGAAGAAAAGAAGCAATTGGAGGAAGTTACAAGAGGATACCGTCAAATGATGAAGGAATTTATGGGGGTTGATTTATGAGTAACACTTATGATATGTTACTGGTTCCTGAAGACAGGATTGATGATATCGAACCGTTGGATGACCAGTTAGTGATTAAAATACAATTTCCTGAACAAAAGAGCAAAAGTGGTATTTTGTTAACCCAAAACACAGTTCAAAAAGAACTTGCGGCACGTATTATTGGTGATGTAATAAAATGTGGTCCAAACGTGGATTTTTTTGTTCCTGGGGACCAGGTGATATTCGCTAAGTATAGCGGAACGGTTGTTTCTCGCAAAGACGAGAGCAAACCCGGTATGAATGATGGATACGAAATACGTATTATGCAGGAAAAGTATGTTATTTCAAAGTTAAAGAAAAAGGAGAATTAATATGGCAGATGATAATTTGGATGTACAAATTGAATTTTCTGACGAAGAGCTTTCGCCGGATTATGACCCAACTCAAACAAACATAGGAGATGAAAATGTCGAAGAAAAAACGGTCGAAACAAAAGATGAAAATAAACCAGAAGGTAGTGCAATGCCCACAGAAGGTGACGCTTCTCAAAATGTGCCAGACCAACAAGAAAATGTCACTGTGGCAAAGACTGATGCAGAGCTTGCGTCAGAGTTTGGGGTTGAAGAATCAGAAATAAAATATGCGAAAAACATGGGATGGAGTCCGAAAGAAAATTTCAAAGGGAATCCGTCTGATTGGAAAGACCCCAAGACATTTATTGACATAGCAGAACAATCCGCTCCGGTATTACGTGACCGTTTGCGTGAAATGTCTAAGAAAGTTACAGATATGCAAAAAGCATTCCCGACTATTTTAGAAATGCAAAAACGTGAATTGCAGAATCGTGTTGACTCTTTGAATGCGTCGAACGAACAGTTGCAAAAAGAATTGGAAGAAGCGCACTTGTTGGCAAATTCTAAAAAAGCCGCAGAGCTTACAGAAAAGATTTTTGAAAACAAACTTAAGATGGCTTTGACGCAAGAGGAACAAAAGCATATTGGTGAAAACCTTAAGGGGCAAGCGGAGCAAAAAACAATTGTGCCGGATAATATTGATGTAGAAAAGGAACGTGCTTGGCGCGATAGTATTTATCCAAAACTGACATTGGAGCAAAGGGAAATTTACAATGAAGCGGTAAAATTTGTAACTTCTCCAATAAATGCAGACCAATCTACCGACCAACGCATCGCTTATATTGAAAGCAAGATATTTGGGCGTAGAAGCGTTCCTAATGTCGCTCCGGTAGCCAGACCATCGGTTGCGGATGTTACAGGTGCTATGCCGGTTCGCAAAAACGAATACGAAGGCTGGGATTCTTTAACAAAAGAAGAAAAAGATACAGCGGTTAGTATTATTGCTGAAACAGATTGGTATCGTAATCGTGATAGAGACGAAAAATCTAAAGCTTTATGGAATGAATTTAAAAAACAATTTAGAAAATAAGGAGTTTTATTATGGCAGATGATAAGAATCAAATGGCACAAATGGCTGCTCAAGCAGCGTTAGAGCAACAAAAAAAAGATGATTATCAAAAACGGTTAGAAGCAAAACGTGCAGCTCGTGCGAAAGTGTCAGCTGTTGGCATTGATAACCCTTTTGATATTCCAGAAAACATGAAAGACCCTCGCTTTCATTACATGATTGTTAATGATGCTCCTGGGCGCGTTAACATGTTTCAGGCTCGTGGTTATGAACTTGTTGTAGACAAAGATTTGGCGCATTATTTAAATCAAAATGAAGGTGAGCCGATAAAGTTTGCAACAGGTATGCAAAACCCTGCTTGGGCATATTTGATGAAAATCGAAAAAGAGTTGTTTGAAGAAGATATGGATGCTGAGCGCAAAGCGGCGGAAGAAAAATTCCAGTCTTTGGGTATTGCTCCAGAAGATTTAAAATTTGCAAAAGACGCAAGTATAGAAGGCGTGCATTTGCAAAAAGAAGCTACGTTATAACAACTTACCATTTTCTTGTTATAACGCTACTGCCCTGGTGCCTTCCTAATCTCTCTCCTCCGGGGCAGTTTCTTTTTTCTTGACTTTATAGGCGCTTTATGTTAAAATAGTGTATGAAATTGAGTTATCCCTACCTTGCGGGTTAAATAGGTATGTTAGTTGAGTCACGAAACAATCCATGTTTAACAAAACTTTATTAAGGAGTACAAAATGGCTAATTCAACAGCTAAATTTGGCTTCATCCCTGTTGGCGGACAAGACAACAAAGGTTTTGGTGGGCTTCGTTCTTACTTCATACCTGCTACTGTCACAGCCGCTGTTGCTAAAGGGGATGTTGTCACTCACACAGTGGGAACGAACAGTGTTGAAATTAACGGTATTCCGGCGGGTGTTTTGCCCTGCGCTACCGTAGAATCTTCTACTGTTTCTTCAGCAAAAGCAATTACTGGCGTTGTTGTTGGTATTGCTCCAGTTAATCCGTTTGATCCAGTTGCCGACCAAGGAAAAGGCGGTGTTGCTCGTGTCGTGTATGTAATGGATGACCAAGACGCTTTGTTCAAAGTATGCGCAAAATCCGGCGAAACAATCAAAGTCGGTGGAAATTGCGGGTTTGAATATAATGCACCTGCAAATGGTGTGTCCGGTGTGGTTATTACAGCTACTACGACAACGGCAGGTTTGCCATTCCGCGTAGTTGGTGTTGTGGCAGACCCAACAGTAGCCGATGCAACGCAATATTTGGTTCGCATCAACAGTTCAACCGAAGCCAATGCAGTTGCTGGCTTGAACTAAGGAGATAAACTATGACTATGACATTAGGCTCTTTTCCTCGGTTATTAGAACCAGGTATTCGTAGCATTTTTGGACAGTCCTATCGTGAACATCCACAATATGCGGCGAAAATATTTGAAAAACGCAATTCTGAAAAGAACGCTGAAACTTCAGTTCAAGTGACTGGTTTTGGTTTGGCGCGTCGTAAAGAATCTGGCGCCGAAATCACAATGGATGCGGCGAAACAGGGTTACAGCAATCGTATTGCTCACACTGTTTGGGCATTGGGTTATCGTATCACAGAAGAAGCTCGTGATGACAATTTGTACAAACAAACAATTAACAAATTGACACCTATGTTGGCTAAATCTATGCGTACAACCAAAGAAATTGTTGCTCATAACATTTTGAACGGCGCTTTCTCTGGCAATACCTATGGAGACGGTGTGGTGTTGTGCTCTGCATCGCATCCGACAGAATCTGGTTTGCAATCCAACATTGCTGCAACTGCGGCTGATATTTCTGACGCTGCATTGCGCGCAATGTATTATCAGATTCGTCAAGCAAAAGACGACAAGAACATTCCAGTAGATTTGGGCATTAAGAATATTATTGCTCCTGTGACCAAAGAATTGGAAATCAAAGAAATCTTGAAGTCTGACAAATTGGTTAATACTAACTACAACAACATCAATGTGTGGAACAGCAACTTGATTAAAGGTGTTATTTGTTCTCCATATTTGACATCTTCTACTGCATGGTTCTTGCAGACAGATTGTCCAGAAGGCTTGATTGAATACAATCGTAAAGCTTTGACTATTGATGTTGATACTGATTTCTTGACGAAAGACGTTATCGTTACAGCCCGTGCGCGTTATAGCCACACCTGCAACGACTGGCGTGCTATCTATGGAAATACTGGTGTTTAATCGATAGTATAGGAGTTATCAATGGCTCGTAAACCGTACGTTAAAGGCGAATATAAAGTTATGTGCGATATATGCGGCTCTGTACGGTATGCGAGCCAAACTCGTATGAATTGGAAAGGAGAAAGGGTTTGTTCTGATACTTGCTGGGAACCAAGAAATCCGCAAGAAATGCCAATCAGAATACCTAAAGAGCAAAGAGCTGTCCCGGACCCAAGACCATGGAAATTAAAAGAAGATGTATCTTTAACTGATTGGTCTAAGTTATAAGGAGCGTTTTTATGTTAGACAAAGTAAGAAACGATTTAATAGCAAGTGCATTTCGCAAGGCTAATATCACCAGTTTAGAAAGCGAACCAACCGCGGCTGAAATAGCTGATGCGGCGCACACACTAAACGTTATGCTACAATCATGGAATAATGACGGTTTTCGTTTGTTTAAGATAAAAACAGGCTATATGCCATTTTTGCCAAAAAAACAAGAATATTCTTTAGCTACACAAGCATATAAAAGTTTTGAAACCTGTGATGTTACAGGATTTGAGCGCATAGGCGCAACTAAAATATCCTTGAACAACTGGTCTAATGTTGCTGAAGGACAAAAGATAATTGTTTTAAACAATACTATTAATCAGAATCAAATATCAGAAGTTGATTTTGATAACAAGATTATAACATTAAAATCTCCGATGCAACAAGCGTTATACGATGGAAATTTTGTGTTTTATGGCCAATCGTTTAATGTGGCACAAACTGAAGAAAAAACATTTAATACGAGTTTTCAAACCATATCGTTTAATAGTCAAACTGTGCTACCAGAAGTTGGCGATTATATATTTGTTTGTGTTTCTGGCTCGTGGGTGTTGCGACAGGTTTATTCTGTTGATGCCGTGGGCACGACTATAACTTTGGATAAGCCTTTAGCTCAGGCATCTGTAACATCTTCATATATATTTTATGGCACGTCTGTGTTTGTGTCGTCGTTGTCAGGCGATTACCCTATACAGCCACGTTGCGTTATTGCTCAAGGGTTAGATACTGTTCCTTATACAATCGGCATTATTGATTACGACAATATTACAGGAACATTTGATGTAGAATCTGCCGAAGTTGTGTCTAGCGACTCTAAGACAGTAAAATTATATTTGAAGCAACCTTTGGATGAAAATATATTGTTGCGGTTAGGTAAAGAATACATCGATGCAAAAAAGGATTATCCTGAAAAAACGTTGTTATTATGGTCAGAGATATCATCCTTGGCTCCGGTTAATGAATTAGATTGGGGTAGTGTTGCTGACTCTTCGTCTTTGGTTACTGATGATTGGGGGTCTGTTTTAGATGCTGCTACAGTTTTGGTGAATTGGGGAACGCTTACTGGTAATGTGCGCATTACGGGTTTTGGTAAGAGTGCAAACGATTTATATGTTACGGTTTATGATGAAGACGAAAACAAAGTGTATCTATTTTGCAAATTGTATGGGCAAGACTGGAGTGTCATAGATACTACTGCGTACGGCCTTACAAATGCTTCTATTTGTATAGCAAACAACACATCGTATTTGTTTGACACTTCTGCAGGGGTTTATGAATTAAATTCTGGTATGTTAAATCAAGTATATTCTGCTAATGGTGTTGAAAAGATTATAAAGTTTAAAAACGCATGGTATTTAGTTTCTCCAAAAGCTGCAGGAACCATAACAAGAACCGTTGTATCCACGATGGATTTTGTTGATTTTTCTGCAAGTTGGACAATAAATTTAAACAGCGTATCGAACCCGGCGGAGTTCTTGAATAAGTTGTACATTGGCACTACAAATACATTTGTTACGTTAGACATGAATGTGTTTTCTGATGTTGGTGTGTATTCTCAAAATCGTTGTGTTATTGGCGACCGCTTGTTGAATATGAATACAGCGCAATATTGTTCATTCACGAAAGATGGTGTGACATTCCAACCAATGCCGTTGATGATTTCTAACCAGAGTGCTTGGGGATATAAAGATGGTTGCACATTTATAGCAGTTTATGGATTTTTAATTGATGGTATAGTTGGCACACAAATTTATACCGCCAATGATTTTAACCCCGTATGGACGCCTCAGTTGACGGTAAAAGGTCGTGTTTTTGACATTCAGTTCGATGCTCAAAACGCATATTTTGTTTCGGATGTTGAAGTTCGTTCTTTGGAATATCGTGATTCTATAATGCCAATTAATCCTTTGTTGACCTATGCGTTTGGCGAACAAATTGGGCGTCCGCAAGAGTTAATGAATGTTGTTAAGTATGGCATTGGGAATCAAACACAGTTGCCAATGAATGCTTTGGCGTTAAAAGATTTTTCGTTGTTGCCTCAAGAAGCCCTTGGAGGGGAGCCAGTTAACTATTGTTTCTTGCGCGACGCAAAAGACGGTAAGATGATGGTTTGGGGCACACCAACAAAGTTTGGGGAGTATCTGAAGTTCTCGTATGTTGAACCACTTGCGCTCCTGGAAAATGCACGCAGCACTCCAGATTTCCCCGATGAATATTACGAAGCAGTTGAGGATGGTTTGGCGTCTCAGTTAGCTTCAGACTACGGATTGCCGTTAGAAAGACAGGCTGCGTTAGCCGCAAGAGCGGAGGCGAGTAAAGAAAATGCAATATTACATGATAATGAAGATACTTCGTATAGTATTGCACCAAACGAAAGGTGGCGGTAATGGAATTGCAATTACCTCAACAAAGTTATCAATCCCGGTCAAAACCATTTAGTTCTGAACGCTTGCTTAACATGCTTTTTGAAAAAGCCGCAGGCTCAAACGCATATATGCTTATAGGAACTCCAGGGTTAAAAGAATATTATGATTTGGGCACAGGGGACGATTATAAAATCCTTGGTATGATTTATCTTTCTGATTGCCTGATTGTGGTTACGGAAGTAGCGATATATGTTATGTATAGAAACAATGCCGGTGAAGTTTCGATAATAACAAGTAAGCCTTGGAGCGAGTTAGCAGGAGATGCGATTAATCGCCCAAAAACGACAGTAAAAATGGTAAGCAACGGACAAACGGTAATGTTGCTTAATTCAGAACGTAAAAAATTATATTTTGTTAACTTAAAAGACGAAAACAAATTTGCTCCGTCAAGTTGGGAGTTTGGCCCTGTTGCTTTGCCAGAAGGTTCGCAAGACGCACGTTATACTTCGTTGGCTTATATATCTGGAGTGTTTGTGACCTGTTGTCAGTTAGGCGGTAATTCTTATGTGCAATATACAGATGTGTTAGCGCACGAAATGCGGCACGCATTTCAATTAGACACGGCCTTAACCAACCTTACGGCCCTGGAATCAAACATGCGTGAGTTATGGTGTTTTGGTGCCAATAGTATTGAGGTAGTAGCGCCAACCGGAGAGGCTGACGAGAATTTCTTTGCCCATGTGCAAGGCGCGTATGCTAACAAGGGTTGCGTGTGCAAAAACAGCATTGCGGTGTATGAAACGGCGTTCTTTTTCTATGGTACCAACGGCGAAATTTATGCAGCAGATAACTATTCTAATTTAAGACAAATTTCTACACCTGCTTTGTTAGATATGATAAAATCTTGGGGTACGTTAGAAACTCAAGAAGACAAAGATGGGGTTATTGGTCAAATATATACTCAGGGCGGTCATACGTTTTATATATTGAAATTTAAGAAATTTAAAAAGACATTACAGTATGATTTAACAACATCTTCTTGGGTGGAGCGCGAAACCGGTGACGGCGGAGAATGGGAAGGTGAATATATTACTCGTAGACCAAATGGAGAGGTAATTGTTTCTAGTGCAACAACCGATAAGTTATATGTTATGGATAGTAACGCGTATACTGATAATGGTGTGCCTATTTGTAGGGAGTTTGTGTTTGCTACATTAAAGGTAGAAGAAAAGAAACGTATGTTCTTTTATAATCTGACGCTTGATGTTGATGTCGGTCTTGGGCCAGACGATACTGTTATGCTAACATGGTCTGATGACGGTGGATACACATGGGTCGGAGAACGTTCATTGCGTCTTGGTAATTTCGGGCAATATCATAAAAAATTACAATTTAGACGCCTTGGTTCGTCTACTTTAAGAACATACAAAGTAAGGTTTTCAACAGCAAGTATGGTGAATGTACTTAGTGCAAGCATATCAATGGAACAAGGGTTAATATAATGGCAAAACAGGTTATACCATCAATTCATATACCTATTCAAGAAAAAGATGGTTCTATTTCCTGGGTTTGGTATATGTTTTTAAAATATCTTTCTTCTGTTGAAGGCGGCTCTGGCGCATCGTCTTTGTCTCAATTATCAGATGTAAATATTTCGTCACCAACAAACAATCAATATCTTGTTTATGATAATGGCATTTGGAAGAATCAAACGCTTTCGATATCTTGGGGGCAAATAGGTGGAGACATTGAGGACCAGGTGGATTTAAAAAACGCACTTGATTCAAAACAAAATGTTTTAACTGCTGGCACAAACATAACAATAGACGAAAACAACGTTATTTCTGCTATAGGGGATTCTTTGCCAGACCAAACAGACAACGCAGGTAAATTCCTAACCACAAACGGAACAGGTGCAAGTTGGGGCAACTTAAAAATTACAAGCACCCAGGTTATTGTAGGTACGACATGGAATGTAGCACCATACACTGTTTTAGTTGGTGTAAATTCTTATAGTTGGACCACACGTGCTAATTATGGGGTTGCCGTGGGATATACAGCCGCTTGTTATACTTATTCTGTTGCGGTTGGTGCAAATTCAATAGCGTCAGGTGATTATAGTATCGCTGTTGGGTATCATGCTACAGCACCAGGAAACAACTCAATTACTATTGGTGCAGAGGCTCATTCGGGTGCGCGAAACAGTGTGTGTATTGGTTATGACGCAGAAACCACAAGTAATGCTCAAAACGCAATTCAAATTGGAAGCGGGGTCAACCGCGTTGCCAACACTTTAATGGTTGCTAATGGCAATGGGAATTTTGAAATGATGAGCGCAGACGGTACTATTCCTGAAGCGCGTTTAGCAGATACCATAAGTGCAACCGAAGGGCAGGTTTTGACATTAGACGCAAACGGAAACGCAAAGTGGGAAGATGCGAGTTCTGGTGGTGCAGGACACAATGTTGGCGATATATTCTTTACAATGCGCACAGATAATGAATTGAACGGTGCGGTTGAGTGCGATGGTGCAACCTATAACACGACAGATTTTACAGGCACAGAAAGCATCGGCGAATTGTTGGAAGCAGGTAAATTGGATTATGTCAGTCTGTCGGCATATTCAACGGCAATCAGCACGAAAGGCTGGTGCGATAAAATTGGTTGGGACGGCACAGGAAACACCCAGTTTAGAGTTCCAACATTAAACGCACACATAGTCCAAACAAACAATATACCTGTTGTCGGTAATGGTATGACGCTCGGTTTGTCTTATGATAATTCATCTAATGCAGGTCTTGTTTCGCGTAATTTTGACACGTTACAAACTTGTTCAACCGCATACGGGACGAGTATGGGGACCACAGGACAATCGGGCAGCGGGTTGAGAACAGACAATAGAACCGTTGGTATAACCACAGATAGCACAAAATCCGGTTTAATTGCAGACACAACAGATACCGCACAATTACGAGTTATGATACAACTGGCAACAGGTGCAACCGATACAGCATTGGAAACTTGCACAGGGGTATTGGCGGATGTTGCGACATTGAAAGGCTATGATTATGTTGTAGAATCACAGTTGCCGACAGCCCAGAATAATTACACTTGGTATAGAAAATATAAATCTGGGTGGGTTGAGCAAGGTGGAAAAACATCAACAAGCGGAACACAAACGTTACCTGTAACTATGGCAGACACAAACTATACTGTAATACGCACAAATGGAAACGGCCGTGGTGCAACAATCGCAAATGAACTATATACATCTGTTGGAACAAGAACGACGACAACAATATATATACTGTTGGATTCAAATATTGCGCCCGTATTTTGGCAAGTGTCGGGTATGGCAGCAGGTTAAAAAAACCTTGACTTTTGGGGCAAAAAATAGTATAGTATAGAGAAGGAGAAAATCATGACAACACAAGTTCAAAGACGTCGCGGAACAGCGCAAGATTATATAGATTCTGGGTTTATTGGCGCAGAGGGCGAGTTTACTTATGACAAAACTGCGAAAACAATCCGCGTTCACGACGGTGCAACCGCAGGTGGTTTTAAACTTGTGCGCCAGGGTGTAGGCGTTGAGGCTCAAGAAACGCCAGTATTTCGTAAAATTAGTTATGATGAGCAAGGGTTGATTACATCTGCGGCTGTTGTGCAATTTGCAGATTTGCAAGGCATTTTAACAGGCAATGTTGTTTTTGCTAATGCAGCTATTACTCCGGGTACAGGTTGCAAGGTATCATTTGATTCTAAAGGGCTTGTGACAAGTGTTACAACCTTATCTGTTTCTGATATACCGGCTTTAACAATTTCAAAAATTACAGATTTACAAGACGCATTAGATGCAAAAATGGATTTGATTGCCGTTAGTTCTGATGATGATGCTCAAGGAACAATTAATCTTGTAGACGGAGCAGTTAAGTCTATTACGTTAGGCAGCGCGGTTACTTTGGTTCCGCCAGTCGTATCAGATACAACGGTTTTGCATCAATGTATGGTTCAATTAAAAAATCCATCTAATTACTCGGTTTCTATATCGAGTGCTACAATGAATTTTGGCACAAGTGTTTTATCTCCGGCTTCGACATTAAGCTCTACCGGGACATACAATGTGTATTTTGAATATGATGTAAACGAACAAAGATGGGTAGTTGGTATAATTACAAAAACCGCTCAACAATCGTAAGGGGCTACAATGAAAATATTTAGCCAGGATTTACTTTGGACTACATTAAACGACGGTAGCGAGCAAGCTACTCTTACTATTGTGCCTACTGTAGATGGCGTTGAAGATTACGTTTCTACTGTGTCTCTTGAAGCAGATGGGTATACTACTGTTACTGGGACCGGTAGACAATCTATAACTGTGGCCGCGGGGACTGATGTTGTATACACCATAGAAAAAAGCAATTATAATACAGCAACAAATTCTGTTGTTGTTTATAAAAATCAAGTTGTTAATATTCCTTTGAGCAATAGAGCAAAACGCACTATTACAATACATCCAACCCCTTCTACTGCTACGGTAAAAATAGAGAATCTAGATGTGCAAGGCGAAGTCTTTTTTACTACAACAGCACAAATTGCAGAAGGTTATCATGTCTGCGTCACATTAATTAATGCTGGTTTACAAGATTTTACAGATGAATTTGTTGTTGGAGCCGATAATATTGAAAAATATTTAGAAATGTTGGCAACTGTTAGTATTTCTAATACTACTCCGTCAACGGCCACTAAGGTTTTATCTTTAGACAACACATATCAAAACCCTAATTATACAGGAAGTATAACCATCCCTTGCACAACACAGGCGATTTATTGGCAAATAAGCGCAGGGGGATATATTCCAAATTCGGGTGTTGTTATTCCGACAGACAATCGTAACTATTTGGTGGATACGGTATTGGTTGCGCCTGATACAGTGTTGAATATAAAACCATTGTCTTACACAGTCCGCGCAAGAACACCAAATGATGCTGATGTTACTATAACTATTTACAACCCGCATACAGGGTTAACAAGAACCGTTACCGGTACCGGAGAGACAACTGCTACATGTTATATAGATGAAGTTATTACATGGGAAGTGAGCAAACAGTATTATATAACGCAAACATCTGTTAGTTCTACCACCATGATAGATAATGATTTACAGACAGATTATATTGACTTACAACAAGCTGTGAATTATGCACATGTGTATTGTAATCCGTCTAATGGCACAGTAAGAATATATATAAATGACATAAAGGTGTCTGAAGGCGTTGGTGAAGCGCAATATCCGGTTCCTTTGGGAACTACAATTACATACGATGCAGAGTTTGCTGGCGTGACTTCTCCAATGAGCAATCCGGTATTTATAGATTATGCAACACCTAATTTTTCGGATACTGTTGTGTTAAATCCACAAGACGCTACTTCGTCTCTTATAACATCCACGGAGACAAGAGTATTACAACCAGGTAAGTATTATTATGTTGCTGTTGGCGCAGGTGCGGGTGGTGCAGCAGGAAAAGTTACCTCGGCACAAACATGGGGTAATTTCTCGTATTTGTATGCAGGACACGGTGGAAATGGCGGTGGAAGTGGTTATATCTCTTACGGTAGCTTTACCTTAACAGAGGCAAAACAAGTTACGTTTAATATTGGTGTTGGCGGACGCGGAGGAAGTAATACCATATCGTCTGCACCAGCAAGTGGTGCGCCGACTGGCGGAGGTGATACTACTGTAACAATAGCCGGTGATGAGACGCCTATTGTTGTTGCTGAAGGCGGCAAAACATCTCAATATCCTGCTGGTACTAGTGGTGGAGATGGTGGCAATGGTGGCGGCGCTTTTGGTTTTGGCGAACTCAGACGGTCTAATGCACAATCAAGCGAAACAACCAATGCAGTAGCTGGCGGCAATGGCGGTAAAGGTGGTGGAAACGGGGCGACAAATGTAAACAATGTCCTTGGTGGTGTAGGATACTACAATTCGGTTGTTTTATACGAGAATAATGGTGGGGCCGCGGCAACAAGCTCTACCGTTGCTCAAGGTGGTTTGGGCGGCGTTGGTTTAAGCGCAATAAGCTCAACAATTACACCGACGTTTTTGGCTAATATGAACGCGGCGCAATTACAAGTATTATATAATGCAATGAGCGCAGGTGGTGGCGGTGGTGGCGCAACGTTTAGTTCTTCGCAACAAAAAGGTGCTGGCGGCGGTGGAGGTGCCGGATGGACTAATGGGGCCAATGGACATAACGCAGGTACAGCAGCTGATGACATGCTTGGTGGTGCTGGCGGAGATGGGGCGATTATTATCGCCCGATATGCGTGGTCATAGTAGAGAGGAATAAATGAAATATGTTTATGCGATTGTGGGATTTGTGTTGGTGTTACTTGGAACTCATCTATATGTATATAGTAAAGGGTGTGAGGCTGGTCGCAATCAAGTTAAATCTGAATTACATCAAACAACGCAAAAACAACTCGTTGCACTCAGGCAAGCAAATCAGAAAATTCTTGACTTACAAAGGATTATCGGTAATAATAATGATGAGTGTTTTAACCGGTTGTGGCCTGATGAAATCATCAAGTCAGTCAATATCGTGCGTTGATATGACAACTTATGTAAACAATGGCAAAACCGCAGCACAAGTTATTTCTAGGGAGCGTTTATGCGAGATGGCTCGCACTGGACAATAAGGAGAAGTTATGGGTGGTGTTGAATACCAAGTTACCAAAGTAGACCCGACAGACCCACACACGAAAGGGGCTGTATATCAAGTCCACAAGGTTAGCGAAGAAATCGCCGCAACCCTAGGCGGTAAAGTTTATCGTGCTCGCATAATCAACAACCCGACAGACCCAACTGTTGCGGGCAAAGTTTATCAAATTGTTTTAATCGGAGACCCAGAAGACCCTGCTGTTAAAGGCAAGGTGTATAATGCTATTTTGACAGGTGGTTCAGAGGCGGTTGTAATCGGGCCCGCTGTATCGCCATTGGTATTACCTGATGCTGTTGCTGGGGAATTAAATTATGTCAAGGCATTTGGTGGCACAGAACAAAACGGCACACCAACCCCCACAAACCCCGTGCCAATCATGACGAATAACGGCGTGTTAAAAGTAAGCCCGAATTTGTTTCGTATGCCTACCTATGCAGAGATTCAAGCCGCTAGGACAGTGGCTGGTTACAAAAGCATTCCATTGAAATTAGAACCTAATACCACATATTACCTGTCAACAACGTATCTAAATGGTTATACATCAAAAGGAAAAAATATTTATGGACTTGTCACAACAAGTCCAACAGATAATG
>Ga0326512_10000238_pt1 | contig 47026 bp, 83 predicted proteins | sample 1_2617_0518_D_FD_203652 | JGI IMG/M metagenome (GOLD analysis project Ga0326512, IMG submission 203652) | Bovine rumen microbial communities from UC Davis, California, United States - 1_2617_0518 | ecosystem: Host-associated > Mammals > Digestive system > Stomach > Rumen | place: USA...
CCATAAGTTCCTCCCTTTAATTTTTAATTGGCTTCGGAGATTAGACTCGAACTAATACTGTCAGGAGTCAAAGTCCTGTGTGTTTACCAATTCCACCACTCCGAAATATGGTTGCTCGAGTCGGATTCGCACCGACGACCTTTTGGTTATGAGCCAAACGAGATAACTACTTCTCTACCGAGCTATATAGGAGGTACGTAGGCAAAAACGTACCTCGATTTATAATTACAAGGCGGTGACCCTAGTACTCTTACGAGTACCATAGAATAGATATACAATATGCTACGAACATATCTTTTCCTCCTACCAGTCGACTATGGTATTATATCTACTCTATGCTAGCCATAAGACTAACACTCTATTCATAGCATACTAGCAAAGTACCCAATACATACTATGTTTTCACTACTTTCGATAGACGACTTCGTTATTGGACTAGGTATTAGTCGTACTCCCCACTTAAAATAGGACGTTACATTTACTCATATTAGTAAGACTAATGCTTTCAAACAACATAACCCCCACGCAAACTAGATTTATAAGTTTTCCTAATCTATTCAGGATAAAGAATCAACGATTAAATATCCCCCTCTTTCGAGGCATTTCATTAGTACCTTTATAGGTACTGTACCAATAGATAAAACTCTACCTCGAGACTTTTACTTATCTATCGGTACACTAACTATAAAAGTTAGTGCCTTCATAAATAGAAGATGATTATATATATAAACAGGATTTAAAGCTAAGAACTATCCACCATACTTTGAGGAAGGCCGAATAAAATTCCTCACTACATTTCATTTGACTTCTTCTTTACTCCTGTCTATACCCCTTTTACCACCTATATATTTGTTTCCATCTATCTAGCTCTTTTTTCCCTTCTCTAGATAATGGAGGAGCTACCATATTTACCAAAGTTCCATAAGGTAAGCCTAGTGCTACTTCTAATTTAACTAAGAACTTTGGCCTAAAAGGTAATCCTTCCCTTAGATACTCATTATAGTTTTGTAATCGAGTTTTTTTCTCGTTATGTTCTTTTTCTACTCTATTAAGTTCTCTTACAACATCAGTTTGAGTCATTTTTTTCTTTTGCATTACTAATTTTATATATTCTTTAACATCAATCATCTATCAACACCACTATACTTCTTAGTTTTCCTGCCGTTGTCCTAATAGCACCGTGTTTTTCTAAAACTAATAGTCTAGAAAATATAGTTGAAGGGCATTTTCCTGTGATTTCTCCAATTTCTCTAATAGTTGGAGAATATCCGTGTTCTTTTTGATATTCTTTAATGATTTCAACTAACATCTTTTGTTTCAAGGTTAAGTTCATCTAAACTATCAACTCCCAACACCCACAATATTGTCTCAATCTCCCCACGTTGTTTGATTTTATGCTTCAATATATATTTAACTCTATCCTCTAACTGCTTTCTTGTTTTGATTTTTAGTCCTGAATCTTCTCGTTCCCAATAATAATTATATAAATATTTATATTGGCTCATTACGGACCACAAATCATACATATTATCTTTTACAGGAGGTCTCTCTAATGCCATTAATAATCTCCCCTTTTCCATTTGGTATTCTCAAATTCCTGTGCTACATCTATTTGAATAGTTTTACCACAATAACATATCCACGGATTCACTACTAAATATGAGTTTTTCCCTACTCCATATTTATGGACTATGTCTTCATCAACTAGAGCTTTAACAATTTTTCCTCCACGTTGTTTTGAAAAGTTTTTTTCTCCATAAACAAGACCGATGTTTACTGAATTTATTTTAATTCCATTCTCAAACCTCAATATGTTATCAAAGTAACTGATGTATGGAATTAACTCTATAAAAAACGGAGCTACTTTTTTTATTTCTTTTATGTTTAAAATATTTATTTTAGCAAATCTATATTTTACTTTAGTTGAGTTTTCTAATTTACTTAAAGCCCTGCTTTTCTTTTTAACATCGTCTAACGATTGTATTACAAATCTATCTTTTCGAGGGTCAATCTCATTAATAACTTCTCCGTCTTTATCTACTAAGTACATTATTTCGTCGTTATTCAATTAATCACCCCATTTTGGAAACCTTTTTGTTGAAAAAACCTCATTTTCGTCAACATTTTTGATGATGAATTATATATCGACTTTTCTCTTATATATCAACGTGAATAGCCGTTTTCACCCCTGTTTGGCCTTTTTCTTAGTATTCTATGTTCCTTATTCCTTGTCTACTTCCTAGTTGTTACTTACCATTTATCATATTTAAAATTAATTGTCAACATTGAAGTAGATATTTTTCTAAAAAAATTAATCCTGTTACAATAATTTAACATCACTAACACTAAAGCAAAGAGCCCTTTTTATTTTTATTGTAGATTTAGGTGACTGAGGAGAGGGGTGGCCCACCTGTAAAAATAGGGCTCGGGTACGTGTCAAGTAGTAAACGAACGTTTAAAGCGTAAATGTAAAGCAATAAAACACAATAAAAAGAAGCTTTAAAGATTCTTTAATGATTCAATCATAAAAGATAAAATAAAAGCAAAAATAAAAGCGCTTTTAAAGTCCTTCTTTTACGATTAAAAACGTCTTTAAACTTCCGTTATTGTCTCCCTAATAAAAGAGCTTAAGAAGAGCTTAAGAAGAGCCTATAAAACAGGATATAAAAGAGCGTTAAAAAATAGAATCAATAATAAATAAATAAAGGATAAAAAGAAGCCTATATAAAAGCGTTATACATATAACTAGTATAAATATATAAGATTATATAAAAGCCTGTTAAATAGCCTTTAAAACGGCTTTAAATGATGATTAAATAAAAGATGATGTATAATAGCCTGTTATATAGTAGGTATTAAATCGGCTATTATATAACGGCTATATATAAAAGACCTTGTAAAAGCCTATTTAAAGCCCGTTTAAAGCGTATTTATAATAAAGTAATATAAATATATTAAATCATAATAAAAAGCCGTTAGAACGGCTTTAAAATAGCTTTAAAATAAACATATATAAAAGCCCTGTATATAAAGGCCTGTTATTGTGTCGGATTCCTTCGCGGATTCCATCGAATCGGCGCGGATTCTTTAAAGCTCGCGCGCTCGGATTCTACAGGATAAAAAAAGAAGAGCTTTAAAACTCTTCTTTAATTAATCGGCTATACTTCAAGGCGTCCTCTAGTGACAAGCTCGCGTCCTCCTCTATTATATCCCTTGTATAATTGCTTAAGTCTTTAATAACTATTTTTGACAGGTTGTAATCCTCGGGGATATCGTCGACACTATCAAAAATAAATCGCTCGCCCCCGTCCGTTGTGATTCCTAAAAACTTTTTAACGTCGTTTATTGTGTAAAAATCTCGGCTATAGTTGGCGATGTTTTCGGCGTTCGGCTTTCCTAGTAAATCGCTCGTATTATATAATGTATAAATCGGGATTATAAGGCGGAACGTTTCGCCTGTCTCGTTATTATATACGGCGTATTGATTATTGATAAAAGCCTCATTCTTTACTTTATAGATGTTTTTTAAATCTACTTTTAAACACTTCGAAACGTCTATAAATAAATCATTGTTTTCAATCCAAAAGCCTAGTAAATTATTTTTGTTAACCTCAGGGTTGTAAACGCTCGTTTTTAAAACTTCGTTTACTTCGTTTAATACTTCTTTTATATCTCGGCTTGTAACGTTTTTTATAATTGCTTCGGTATCTTTTACCGATACAATAAAGCCTCGCTTTTTTGTGTCTTTTCCTGTCTTAAAGTCTAGGCTAGCGCCTCCCTTGTTTAATATTAATAATAAATCTTTTAATGTTAATTGAATCATCTTTTTAAAATCTCCCTTCTTCGTCTTCGTTTTTAAGCTCCATATAATAATTATAGCTTGGCGTAATATATATATAATATCTTTTACCTTCTTTTTGTATAATCGCCTCTAGTGTTATAATCATCGTGTTATAACTTGCGACTCCGTAACGCTCGACGCGGTCGGCGTTTTCGCTTATTAATTGCAAATAATAATCAAATATGTAGGCCTTGCGTCCGCTTGGATTGTCATAGCATTGATATAGCCCCCAATAATTACCCCTTATATATAAATTATTTTTTTCTTGGAATTGCTCCCCTAATTGTAAATATCTTTTTTCTTTTTTCATTTTTTAAAATCTCCATTCTTATATTATTATTTTTTTACTTGTCGGCGTCGTCCTCGTCGGCGTCTCCAAAAAAGTTTTTTAGCTCTCCGCTTTTTACGTCTTTAATAAATGATACAAGGCCGACTATAAAAGCGGTTAAAATTAAAAGCCTTGTTATAATATCCAATAGAATCATATTTTTTTACTTCCTTTACTTTTTATTTTTTCGATGTTACAATTAAAAAGCCTATATATAAAAATATTATTGTATAATTGCTTAAGTCTTTAATATTTTTTTAGGCTCGGCGTTGTATTGTGTAACGGCTTTACAACGTCTTTTTTTATCTCTTTTTTTTGCTTTTATCACCTCCAATGTACCTATAATATAACACAATAGCCGACTATATACAAGCCCTAAAATGAAAAAATTTTTTTCAAGTTGTAAAGAAAAGCTTTAAAATCGTTGATATATAAGGCTTTTAACGTGTTTACATTTTTTAAAATTTTTTTGTAAAAAATAAAAAAACGCTATTTTTTAGCGTCTTTTTTTAATCTTTTAAAATCTCTTTTTATATTCTCTTTTACGTACTCGGTGAACGTCTCTTTTTTATCATTTAAAACGGCGTTTAATTGCTCCGCCTCTTCTTTTAAAAATTTAACTTCTTTTCGCGTGTAGTGATTCTTTATATATTCGGTCGCGTATGCGCTCGGATTGAATCCGTTTTTTTTATCCTTCTTTTTTTCCATCTTTTCACCTCTTCCAATATCATTATATCATATATTTTAATTTTTGCGCGGTCGTCCATTTTTTGGAGCTCCGCGCCTGTCGTCTTTTTACGTGTTAGAATGTAGACACAACGAGCGAAAAAGCACGGCGAAAAAATGTAAAATATTATTGTATAATTGCTTAAGTTTTAAATGACTTTTTATGTCAATTAAAACCGTCAATTTTTGGGAAAAGTTGAGGCTTTAAAATGTCAAAAAACTTCTCCCAAAAAATGACAAAACTTCTCTAGGAAAATTGTCAAAACTTCTCTAGAAATTTTAGCAAAAACTTCTCTAGGATTTTTGGTAAAATTTTTAAAGATTTTTAGGCAAAAACTTCTATAGTACGTATATACATATATATAATCCTAGACGAGCAAAAACTTCTATAGTAGGAGTATAAAAACAGGTCACAATTGTCAACTTTAATGTTGATGATTTGGATAAATAAAAAAAGAAAAGATTGGAGATTGAATTTTATGATGACTTTAAGAGATTTTTTAGAGCTTGCTATGGACGATTATTACAAGGTGAATATTTTTTACAATAACACAGGAGTTGAATTACTACACCAAGTTGAAGTTGGAGACGTTGAAGAGGAGCTTGAAAACATAGATTGTGGTGACTTGATGGACGAAACTATTTCAAGTTGGGATATTTGCGAAGAGGCAAACAACGAGTTTACTTTAAACATTGGATAGAAAACATCGGATAGATTCAGGAAGTTAGATTCTACTCTACTCGTCTCGCGTACGTGTATATACGAGCCTACACAGGAATAAATCCCCTAGATTGAACAGGGGGGTCAATTTTTACAAACACGCGCGAGGGAGGTGGGTACATTTATATAGGAGGTAATTATATGTTATATGAAGGAGATATTTGTTACGTTAGGGATAAACTTATCGAAGAGATAAAAAACGGTTGTATTAGTCAATTAAAAGACGATATTACTACCGAAGAATTTATTTATAACACAAAAATAATTTTAGATTTATTAAACGAGCTAGAAGAAAAAATACAATCTTTAGGTTGTAAAGCGTGGGATTTTAAAATTGCAATATATGAGAATCCGATGGGGTCTCTATATTACGAGGAAGTTAAGGAGGAGGATTAATCGTGGCTAGAATTAACTTAAGTGATAGGGAGATAACAATTATTAGAGGTCTATTTAATAAAGAATTAAAACATAATGATTATATGTATAAAAGCTTAATAGCTATGGCTAAAGACGACAGGATTGAAACAACGGAAAAAGATAACGAGATTATAAAAAAATACGGTGATATTATAGATGATTTAATGAGAATCGCTTATAAATTTGAATGGGATTTCGAAAAAAATAAATATGGAGGTGAAGAATAGTGATAATTAAAGATTGGAATATTGAGGCTATGACAGGATATAAACCTATTACATCATTCTACAGGGATTTTAGTATAGCCGATAAATTTGGTATAAGTGCGATAAAAGATACATATAAAAGAGCTTTTAACGAATGGAAAAGCGACTATAAATATTTAACCGAGCTTGTTATGGTATTAAATTGGAAGAGTTGGGAGCACGAAAGCAACGGAGAATATTGTAAATTATATTGTGATTTATTTTATGAATCACAGGACTATGCTTATAAAAATTTAAAAGGCGAAGAGCTTAATTATTTTATTAGGACTACCGATTAGGAGGAGGGGTATATTATGAGTAATGAAAAAGTTATACTTGCTTTTTTAGAAGGTAAAGAAGCACACACGCCTACACGTGACGTCGGAGCTTATTATTTAGTTTATAGTTATAAAGGTCAAACATTAAGAACGGACGGAAAAGAGCTTATAAACTACTCTACTCGTATAGCTTATAAAAAAGATGGAAAAGTATTTTTAAATAATAAAAGATATAGTGTTACAACATCAAAGATTCAATCTAAAATTAGCTTTTTAGCTCATCAAAAAGGATTCGAAGTTGTAACATATGAGGAGGCTTAAAAATGGAACAATACTATTTTAATGATGAATCCTTAAAAGACTACTCTATCATTTGTGAATATTGGGAAACGTCAAGGGCGTGGGGTCACCGTGCTATATTAATGTATAAAGGAATGAGGATTCAGGAAGCAAAAATAAGATATTATAACAGGACGTGGGAAGTTTATCGTTTTCAATCCGTTATGCGTAAAGTAGTAAACGAATATAAAGAAGACAAGCTTCAGGAATTTATAGATAATTATAAAGACGATTGCAATATAACTAGATTCAAAAAAGGTGAAAAAGACAACGTTATAAAAAGCTTTGATTCTTGCGAGATTGGGGAACGAATCAATAAAATGTTAGGAGCAATTGATTTCGGTAATTGTGGTGATTTTAAAAGAGACTTTAATTAGTTTCTTTTTTTTGGAGCTCCGCGCTTATATAGTTTTTATATGATATTATTATGTCAACAAGGGAGATGACAGGAATGAAAATATATGATATCATTCATAAATTTACGGATTCAGGATTATGGTACGAAGTTGTGGAAAACGGAAGTTATGCAAGCTTCGGATTCTTTAAAAAAGATGAATTAATCAACTCTAGATTTTACGAAAAGAGTTTTGTAAAAATAAACTTTCAATATGTAGATGGTAAAAGATTAGTAGTCTTTTATATATGGGATTGTTAGGAGGTATAAAAATGGAAGGATATAACGGGTGGTCGAATCGTGACACGTGGCTAGTAATGTTATGGGTCAATAATGATTACAATAATTATATGAGATTAGAGCATAAAATAAAAGGAATAGGAACGGATAAAAAATTAAAAGACTTAAATTGTTGCGAATTAATGGCTTGGCTTAAAAGATTACATTATGGAGACGAGATTGATTGGCATAACGTAAATATGGAAGAAGTAAAAGAAGCTTTACTTGAGGAGGTGGAATAAATGGATTTTATTAGTAAATTAGAAAGTAAACAAAAAGGATATATAACAGGAGAACGAGCACTTGACTTAATTAAAAGCCTTGCTCGTAGTCAAGGTTGTTGGGGTCGTATGTTAAACGAATTATACGAGGAAGACACAATTGATGACTTTAAAGATTGGATTGAAGAGATAAAATTTACGGACGAGTTAGATTTAATATTAGTTTTAGAAGGCAATAAAAGTATAGAAGATTGTAAAAGATTAGGAGCTAATTAATATGAAAAGATATATTTATAAAGGTTTTAAAATTACAAAGTTAAACGATATTTTAAAAGAGCAATATAACAGTAAATATATAGTAACAATAAACGGCGACGTGTTCGCGTTCAGTGACACGTTAAAAGAATGTTATAAAAAAGTAAACGAAGGAGGATTTTAATATGAATTATTATCAAAGACGAAAAGAGCAAGTTAGACAGGAAGCTATAGAGTGGCAATTAGATTTTAGCAATCATAATTACAGTTGGGGTGAGTTAGCCGAATGGGGTGACTACTTTTACAAGCTTGGTAAACGTTACGGATTGTTAAGAGAATTTCACGAAAATGCTATATGCTAAGCTAGATTCTAGTTATTTATTAGATTTATAAAATATGATATAATCAATTTTGTTAGGGGTGATATATTGAAAATTAATAAAAAAGGAAAAGAAGCTCCAATAATATCAAATATTTCATATTATCATAACGTTAAACGTGAAGATGATTCTATCGGTGATTACATTATGATTGATTTTATTGGAGATTATAGACAACAAGTTATAAACGTCAACACAAAAGTTGATGTTAACGCTTTAGAAAAAAAGATTCAAATAAAAGGCATTAAAGATTCCGATATCATAACTCTTTATGATATTAAAGAACAGGAGGGATTCATAGATGAATAAAAAAGAAAATGCTATTGATATATTATTTAAAGGATTAGTTGTTTTGGTTGCGATTCCTATAGGTATAATGTCGGGATTAATTAAGGCCGTTAGTAAAATGAAGTTTTAAAAAGTGGTATAATCCACTTTTTTTGTTGTTATATAATCAATTTAGGTTGATAATCCCCTATCCTATCAAAGATAAATCGCTTAAAATACATTCTAGCGGATTGATTCTAGCATATTTTAACGGATTCTAGGGGTATTTTATAAAAATATAGGTAAATGATTGGATTCCATCTTTTTACGCGCCTACGTGCTCCCGTCCGCTCTTGTATGGACGATTCCGCTCTAGAGTGGATTCCTTGCAAGCTATTTTAAAGCCTATTTTAGCCGTTTTTACAATAATTAATATAATTGGACTAGACGGTATAAAAACAGGCCTAGAATAGCCTAAAAAAGGCCTCTTTGCGTCCACTTCTATATAGACAGGAGTAACGCAAATATATCATAGATGGAATACCGCGCCTATTCTTATTTTTATGATATAATTGACTTATATTGGGATTAATTGCGTTTAGGAGGTGAAAAAGATGTTTGAAAACCTTTTTGACTTGTTTAATCGTGACGAAAACGAACAGGATAAAAAGTTAGTTGACTATGGATTGGATTCTAACGAACGTAAAGCGATGAAACGAGACAATTATGATTATTGGAATTTTGACGAGGAAGATTTAGAGGAAGATGACTTCTATTATGAGGACGAGGGCCTCGAAACTTCTTCAGGGAAAACTTCTTCGGAAAACTTCTTTGGAGATGATGACGAGGAAGAAGAATGAAAACTTCTTTGGAAAAACACACAGTTTTTGCACAATTTTTGTGAATTTTAGTGCATTTTTAACCAAAAATAACAATTTTTTTGGTTTTTTTGTGCAAAAATCGCAAATATAGGAGGTCTTTTTACATTTTTTGTAGAATTTTCGGCCAACCTTCCTATATTAAAACGTAATTTTTTGTTGGTATTGTTGGAGTACCGCGCTTATCTAGAATCCTTATGCTACAATTAAGACGTAATGAAGGGAGGAAATATGCAATCAACTATTGAAATAAAACATAATTTAAAAGGATTGTATGAGAAGTATTATGATGTAGAAAAGAGTTTAAAGAATTTTAACAACTACACTATAGGAGATGGAAGCGACGAAGATGTAGAAAGCAGTAAGCTAGTGCTTCTATGGATTAATATAAGAAACGAAATCTTCTATAATAGAGTATTACTTGCAAAAGCCTACGAAACAAATTCGTAGAAATTGACCCCCTCGGTTTTCTTTTATATACACACGTGAGGGAGGCGGGTACTCTTCCTTAGTATGCAAAAAGGGAGGAGGGTACTAAAAGGAAGGAGGTTTATTATGATTAAACGATTCAAAAATAACAATCTACATATTAAGTTTGATTCTTACGATGAGGGTACAGGGGTTGTTGAAAAATTATATTTGAATTATGACTTATGTCCTATTTGTGACGAATACTGTATAAGCAATTTCGCTATGGCTAGTGATTGGAGTTATAACGGAGGGTATAATTTTTACACAATAACATCTTATGATTTTGATGATTTAGAATCAGGGAAAACTGTTATTCTAAAGCCTCTATCAAAAGAATATATGGAGGAGAATTATAAAGGAAGTGATTATTATGAATAAAAAATATGATTCAAATAAATGGTATTCATTCTACTATCACTATATGCACTATTACCCTAGTTGCGTTGTTAAAGTTGAAACTCGAGGTTGTCTAGTAGAAGAAACTATAGCACTACTTAGAAAAGACCCGAGAGTAGTTATTGATGATATTAAAGAAATAGAAAAATAGGAGGTATTAATATGATTAACTTTGAAAAGGTAAACGTGAATCCAAAAGGAAGAAAGACAGGAGATTGCTCTACTAGAGCGTTAGCAAATGTTCTTAACATTAGTTGGGAGGAGGCTCTAGAGCTTCAATGCGAAGAAGCTTTAAAGTGTTACTATGACCCTACTAGCAAACAAGTTATTGAAAAAGTGTTAGCTAGATTTGGTTGGTATAAAATGTCTCAACCAACAAGAGTAGATTTATTTAGTGGAAGAAAAAGTAAATATCAGGTTGGCGAGATGGATAGTATTCTATCCCCTGAGCAAATGAGGGAGGGGGTACTTGTGACAGTAGCTAACCATCACACTTGTATTAAAGACGGGGTGGTACAAGATACTTGGGATTGTCGAAGAAAGAGCGTAGGAAACTATTATGTTCGAGGCTAGGTACTACGCTTACCTTCGTGTCTCTACAACTAAACAAGATGTAGCTAGACAATACGAAGCTATTAATAAATGGAAAGAGAAAAACAATATCGACATTCCTGAAGATAATTACTTTATTGACTACTATACAGGTACTACATTCGATAGACAAAACTATCAAGAATTAAAAGATAATCTTCGTACAGGTGACTATCTAGTTGTTAAAGAAGTAGATAGATTAGGCCGTGATTGGACGGGGATTAAAGAAGAGTGGAAACAGTTGAAGGACGATGGTATTAATATAATAATAATTGATATGCCTATCCTTAGTGACAAGCTTCCTGATGAAGAAAGCGAAATTGATTCACTAGATAATAGATTAATTAAAGAACAAATACTTACTCTACTTTGCTATGTAGCTCAAAAAGAAAGAGAAAAGATTAGTCGTAGGACTAAAGAAGCTCTAGCCGAAAAGAAGATACACGGTACTAAATCAGGTAAACCTATAGGACGTCCTGTTAGTGAACGTTCTACAATAAATAATCATATTAAAGTTTTAGAATATATCGTTGATAACGAGGTCGGTCAGGACAAAGCTTGTATGTATTGCCGTGTTCCAACTTCTTCCTTTAGAAAACAATTGCAACTATGGTACTCAACATATAATACAAAAGACTATAATACAATCCTAAATTATGTAAAAAAATAAGAGGCTCAATGCCTCTTTTTATTTTAGCTCTTTACTCATCTTTTCTAACTTTTTCATTTCTTCCCCTAGCTCTTCGGATTTGGCTAATCCCATAAATGAAGCTCCTCGGTGAAAATCTTTTAATATTTCAGTTGCTTTCTTTTGAATCTTATTTAATTGTTTATGAATCCTTTTTGTTTTTGATTGTAATATCATTAAATCTATCAAAGACTTAATTGCTCCTATCAAAAATACTGCTACCATAGTTAGGAATAGGATTCCTATTAAACTCATAAGATTAGATAATAATTGTGTAAATCCTGTCATCATTTATCTTGTCTCCTTCAATTCTTTTACTCTATATCTTTGTTTCTTTGTAGAGTTCTCAATTGCTATTGTTGCTTTTGGAGTTCCTCCTGATGGAACTCTTATCCTTATTACTTCGCCTTTTTTATATTCTCCTGTTGTATTGTAGTAATATACTTTCTTCTTCGTTTTAGGCGATTTAGTGTCTATTCTAACGCCAACAACGTGGCTACTATTATTTCCTCCTCGGCTTTTATTTCGGACGTTAGAAGAGCCCTTAGGGGTCTTTAAACTATTGGTATTATCAAACTTTAACGCCATAGTTATTCCTCCTCTATTTCCGCCTCAGTAAAGTCGGCTTCTATTGTATTATCCCTTTTTAATAATTCTATTTGAGATTTAATATCATTGATATCAGTTTTCTTTTTATATTCAACTACAGTAGGAGCTTGTTGTTCTACTTTTCCCATTACCTTTTGAAGATATATACTTGTAATCTCTTTTGTTTCTCCTGTTAGAGATGACGTAGCTAATACTCCTGTTAAGTAAGAATGAATATAATCCATTATTTCTTTTTTGTCTTCACTTGCTCGCCAACTGTCTAGAGTTGCTCGACTAACACCGATAAAGTTAGCAAAGCTTTCTTCAGTAGGAGGGAATTGTTTTATCTCATTGATTCTATTAATCATATCTAAATACATATTAAAAGCTACACCTATTTCCTGAGCGCTATATGTATTTTCTCCTCCCCTAGCTATCTCAACTAGACTTCTCTTAGATATCATACTCATTATTTGAATATTATTAACTTTGTCTTCTCCTTTTTCTTTTAGAGTCTTTACTATAAATTCACAAGTCTTTTCCATCTCTTCTTTTAGAGTTGGTAATAACATTTCCTGAGTTTCTTCTTTTATTTTTTGGATAGCTTTTCTATCACTAACTCTAGTTTTATCTAGTTGTTTTTCTTTTTTCTTAACTGCTATCTTTTGATTCTCTACCACTTTTTCATTTGTTCTTCTTGCCATTCGACAAACCCCCTCACGTCTTTTTCCAATGTTTCATAATAAAGGTCATCGTTCTTTAAACATTTCGAGTAGTATAAATGATTAACATACTCATCGAAATTTTTAAATCGTATTCCATATCGTTGCTTTATATAAGTTAAAAACCTAACATCAAACTTACCTAAATACTTCATTTAACCTCCTTGATAAATTTTTCTATATCCAACCGAACATTTACCCTGAGTTTCTTTACCTCTATTTCTAATCCTTTTGATTCTAAATAGGACAGGGGTACACTTTTTCTACCGCTATTATTCATATAGTAAGCCATATCTCTAGCGCCGATAAAGAAACATCTATCAACGGAGCTAAACTCTATTATGAATCCTGCAACAACATTTTTGTGACAACTAGCTTCGACCAACTCGTTTAGTTGATGGTCCTTTATATTACTAAAAGGAAGACTCTTCCCTATTACACTTTTAAGTTCTAAAAGGAAGAGCCTCTCGCCATCAAACATCTCACAGTCACACATATTTGTTTGTTGAAATCTCGTAGCTCCATTTCCTCCCCAACTAGATGTTCCGTCTCTAAACCTGTAGAAAAATATTTCTCCTCCTACACTTTCTCTAAAGTTTTCTTCGAATCTCTTTCCTGTATTCTTCAAGAGAATTAACCTCCTTAATTCCCTTATACTTGTTTGGACGCTACGTTATTTTACTTCATTATTATTAAATTCTAGAAAGTAATAAACTTGTTGAGCGTGTTTATCCTTCCATTTATTCTCTTTTTCATCGTAAAACCATTCTAATAGATAATCTTTTGCTCTCTCTACTTGCCTAAAGTATTTCTTTAAATCATCTTTTAAATCATCTACAGGCTCATTATCTACTAGAAAATCTATCATATTTTCTTTATTCACCTTTGACCCTCCTTAATTAAAATGGTAAATCGTCCGCCTCGACAATATCTCCGAAATCATCTATAGCTTGTTGTAATAGTTGTTGTTCCTCGGCTCTCTTTTCTTCTTTTGTTTGAGGAGCAGGGGTACTCTCTTCTCCTGTTGATTCACTACTTGGTCTACTTAAGAATTGAACTCTTCTAGCATTTACGCTCATTCCTGATATTCTTTGACCTTCTTCGTTGTCATATGAATAACTATTCAAGCTTCCTTCTACTGATACTAGAGTTCCCTTCTTACAGTATTTTAATATGTTCTCGGCAGTTCTACCAAAAGCGGTACAGTTGATAAAATCCGCTCCTTCTTTTGGTCTATCAATAGCTATACTAAATCTAGCTCTTATAGATTCTCCTTCTCCTTGTGATTCAGGGTCTCTAGTTAAACGCCCTATAAGTAATGTTATATTCATTATTTTTCTCCTTCCATATATCTATTAATGATGTCATAAGCTACATCTTCATTTATATCAATATTGACGTATTCGGCTACCATCTTTCTTAAATGAACACCTCGTAAGAAATCTATATTCTCATCGTATGTTTGAATGTAACCTAATCTATATAAGTTTAATTGCGTTGTTAGATAATCTATATCTAACTCATATGTTGTTTTGATATCTCCTAATCCTGTTTTTCCTCCCTCTAGTAAAACTAAATCTAGTCTTCCACAGGCTATAGGGGTATCTTCGTGAAACAATATTATTGGTATTTCGTTTTGTAAAATATCAAAGTTATGTTTCTTTTGTAAGAATTTGAATCCCTTTAATTCTATAACGTCTTTTGATTCTCCTGTCTTACAATAATTTTCAATTATGCTATGAATCAAAGTTCCTCTTTCACTTGCACTTTTTAATACTTCAGGGTCTACATCATCGTATTTATGTCCGAAGTCAATCTTCATTATTTGTGTAATAGAAGGAACTTCAACATCATCTACAAAGTATGAATGACATTCATCATAGTATTCAACTTTATGTCCTTTTAAATTCCACGTTTCTATAACTCAACGACCTCCACTTCTTTTCCTTGTATCTTTTTAAATGCTACGTATAAATAAAATCTTATTCCTTTTCTTTTGAAGTGATTTAAAGTTACTGTTCTAACTCCATTATTCACTTCTCGATAAGATATTACATATACTCCTCTCATTTAATTCTCCTTTTTCTTTAGCTTTAATTGTTACTCTTGCACTTAATATTCCTGTTTTTGTTAACTCGGGGTTTTTACTAAACGTTCCCCAATTATGCAAATAACACTTTTCTCTATTTGTTGATTTGAATAAATTTTCTTTACTAAAATCATTTCTATCTCCATTTAAAAATAATATATAATCATCATCGCTTAATTTACAGTTATGGTATTTTTCATACATAACCCTAGATTTTCTACGCCAAACATTTGGTTGTGCGACCTTTATTAATATGCCGTCTTTTGTCATTCTCTCCGCACCTATTTTATGTTTTGCCGTACTTCTAACCATATATTCTTTATAATCTATATATCTACCTTCAATTTGATGTTTTCTTAAATAACTCTTTAAAGCGTTTTTTGATAATTCAATATTAAATTTATTTTCTAACAATGATATGAAATCTTCCTTTTTGTATTTACTAATATTATTCCTAACAAAATCTTCAAACTCTTTTGTATATTTATTCCTCATTGTTTATCACACCGTTGATTTTATTTTTAACACCATTTTTACTTTCTTCTACTCTTATGATTAAGTTACAACTTTTTATATAAGTGTTAGCCAATTGAGAAATAGCGTTACTTCTTGCTACCTCTTCGTTTAAATCATCTTTTGCTTTATCAAGTCTTTCTAAACTATTCATTAATTTTACTTGTATATCTTTAATATTATCTTTCATTTTCTCACCACCCTTATAATTATTTTATTTTTCTTCTTCAATCCTCTTTAGTTGTCTTTCTACTTTATAATCCATAATCTTTTCTATTTCCTCAGTAGGAATGTCATAGTAATCCTGAAATTGTCTTAGCATAACTCTTACATCGGCAATCTCTTCGGCTATATGTTGCCTTTGACCCTTCATAGCTTCTTCGGAATAACACATATCCCCGTAAGCCATTTCGTATTGAATGATAGCCTCGTTTAACTCAAACACCTCACTTTGAAAATACTTAAGTTGTTTTGAAACACCATAGTGTTTAATAATGTTTAATATTTTTTCTTTCATATTTACCACCATAATTGCCAATGTATTTCTTTTAATAAGTCATACATCTCATTTTTTAATTTATTTGTTTTAGTAACATCACAATCGAAATAGTCAGTTTCTAATAGAGTGTTTGTAATATCTATTAACCTGTCTAAAATTTCTAGTTGCGTATATTCTTTTTTCTTATATTCAAATTTATAAAACTCTAGGTTTACAACTTTAATAGCTTCTTCCCTATAAACTTTTAAATGCTCATTTAACCATTTAACCAATTCATAATCTAGATTCCAACATTCTTTACTTATTGTTTTTTTCGTTACGAGTCTCACTTCCATCACTTCCCACTCTAATACCATAACTATACTTTTTCTCATTAGGTATTAATTGTTTTAAAAAATTATTTTCTTCTTTCAGTCTTTCTATTTCTTTATCTTTTTCCTTAATTATTTTAACAACTTCATTTACACCGTTTTGATTTAGCATAACAACTCTATTATTCATTAAATCTTCTTCAAATGAAGGCGTTTCCACTACCCAATAACTCACAATATATTCAACCCCTCATATACTTTTACTATTTTAGGTATTTGTATTGCAAACCAATCTATCATTTCTTCATTTTCGGCCCAAGCAGGAGAGTCATAGGAATTTTCCCTTAAACCACTTTCATATAAAAATGCGTGTAATATTTCGTGTCTTAATACTTTATTTTTAAAATCTTTAAGATTTTTACAACTATTGTTTGTTTCTTTTTCTATATCACTATGTATAACTATTTCTTTAGTGTGAAAATCAGTAAAGCCCCATAAATTACTAATTCTAGTATCTTCTTCTCCACTTTTGAAAAATATTCTATAATCAGTTCCTAATACATTTGCTTTCACTCTTTATCACTTCCTTTTAGTTCTTGTAATTTATTTTTTACATATCTAAAAGCATTAAATAAACCTTTGTTGTATTCATCATTTGTTCTTGTTTTATATAATTCCAAATCAATATCTTTTTCTAATTCATTTATGATATTATTTAGTCTTTCTATTTCTTTGTCTTGTTCTTCTATTATTTCCATCTTCTCATAATAGTTTTTTAATAAATCTTCATATTCAACTTTTTCAGTTGTTTCAATATCCCCAATTATCACTCTTTATCACTTCCTTTATCTAATAGTTCTAAAAGTTCTTGTGGATTAGCGTCTTTCATAAACTTACATTCTATCTTTTGTTGCCCTGTTATCCACCATTCCATATTTGTTATACTATGATTTTCTATATATTCTCTAACTTCTTTTATGATATTATTTAGTTTACGATTTTCATTTATTAATTTACAATAAGTTCCTCTATCGTATTCTTTTAATGCATTATTTAGTCTTTCTATTTCTTTATCTTTTTCATCATAGGCAGTTATTAATTCTTCTAAACAATTTTTATCTCCAACATATAAAGCATTTAATTTTCCTATATATTCAGTTCTATTCACTCTTTATCATTTCCTTTTAGTTCTTGTAATCTTTTAAAGTATTTTAACCAACACTTTTTAAAATCGTCATTACAAGTTTTTTCGCAATAGTCATCTTCATAAAATACATCTTGTGCTTTTTCTTCATCACATCTCTCAGTATAACCAAGATTTAAAGGACACTCTTCACCGAATAAATTGAACTCTAGCATTGTATTTATAAGACCATTTAGTCTTTTAATTTCTTCGTGTTGGTCGTGAACTCTATCTTTTAACTCATCTATTAATGTAGTTCCGTCTTTCATTTTTTCTCCTTGATTCTTTTTAATTTGACTTCTTCTACTTTTCCATTAAATTGGTTTAGTATCTCTTTCATTTCTTTTAAATCTTCTAACTTGAATTTCTTATAATCTAATTCATAATATAATTTTATTAACAACTCATACATTATTCTTCTTTTTCACCTGTTCTAGCGTTTTGCATTAATAGAATAAATAAATCTTCAGGATATCCTGTTTCATCTAGAAGCTTTCTTACTGCTCCACTTAGTGTTACAAAGATAGCTAATGAATCACCGTTAAGTTCTATAGAAGTTCCTTTGCTTCCCATATTATTAATTGTGATTTTACATTCCTTCTTTGCATAATCATTAATCTCTTTTTCAACTTGTTCTATTTTTTTATTTCTTCCGAATAGCATAATATTCCTCCCTATATTTCTCGCACATTGGCGTATTGATAAATTCATATGGCGTTAACTCATAACAAAAATGGTCTATAAACATTTCTCTTATTTCTAGTGCTACGCCTGTTATGATAAGTAGGAATCCCAAAACTACTAATATAACAGTAATGACATTCCACTTATTCATAATATTTCTATTAATCCTTCCATCTCATTTTTTAATTTCTCTTCTTTTTGTCTTTGATATTTAGCTTTTTGATTTTCTTCTCTAGTTAAATATCTATCGTATTGTGTAGGTTTATATATATTAACTTTTGATGTAGGATTCTCAATTTCATTTATAAGATATTCCAATCTCATAATGTCATAGTTTGTTGTATCGAACTTCATACCCCCACCTTTTAAGTGAGGGCTAGGCTTTGGCCTATTAAGTTCTTTTTGTTCTATAGCATATTTTAAATATGTAATTAAATCTTTTTGCTCAAAAGGGTCTAATTCAATTCTAATCACTTAATACCTCCAAGATATGAAACGTTACTTCTTTTATTTTCTTTAATTCCCTTTTATAAATTGCTACGTCTACCATCATAGTTGTTATTAAATCATCTTTTTTTCTTAGCTCTTTTATATATCTAGCTTCGAGCTCTCTTTTCTCGTTTTCTAATTGTGCAACTTTTAATTTCAATTCAGTAGTAATATCTTCCATATTATCCCTCCAATCTATATGTTCCGTAGTTAGTTGCTTCACCGTATCTATTCTTGCCTTTAGTAGGCTCGGTAATGATGTTGTAATTCTTTTTTCTTAAAGTATATACGGTCGCACTTAATCTAGTGTTTCCTAACTCGATGTAGGCTTCTTGTTGAGTTATTGTTTTATGTTCTTTTAAATAAGCAAGTAATCTAGTTTCGTGAGTTTGCTTATTCACTAGCTTTTTCCTCCTTCTTCTTCATTAATTTACCTATAAGCTCTTTAGCTTTTTCAAAAGGCATTTCCTCAACTTCTTTGATTCCATTAGAATTTAATAGTTTGGTAAGATTATCCCCTGTGTAATACTTTTTGATTGTTGCTACTTGGTTAGGGGTTGCTAACTTTTCTTCCTTCTTTGTTTCTTTTTTATCATCTTCATCTTTTAAATCTTCAGGTAAGTCTTCTCCTGAGTAAATATATAATCCTAATCCAAACATAGCTAAGTTCTTAACCAAACATCTCATCAAAGTTTTATTGATATCAAACATAGTTGCTTTAGCTACAGTCTTAGTTTCTTTTGTATATATGTAACGTCTAGCCGTGTTATCCCACTCTTTCTTTTTAACTTCATAAGTGTATTCGTGATTCAACATAGCTTTGTTTGCTCCGTCCATTACAGGAAGCCACATTTCGTGTTCTTCTCCACCGATGTTTACTCTAGTGAAAACCATATATCCTAAGTCTTCATCATAAAGATATGGAACATTATTCTCACCAAATCTTTCGATATTATAAATTGCGTCGGGATATTTTTTTCTTACTTCTCCCCAAGCGTAGCTCCAAGATAAATATTTAAGCCCGTTCTTTTCTTCAACTTTGGAGTTGACATCAAGCCCATATAAAAACTCGAATAAATCTTTTTTACTGTCTTCTTTCTTTTCCATTAATCTTCCTCCTCTACAATACTTTCAATATATTTAATATCTTCTTTTGTTGGTATATAACCTTTGTTTTTTATTTCTTCTAGTTTATCTTTAATCCAACTAAACTTATCTAACAAGTCATCTATTTTTCTTTCTTTATCTTCTATTTCACTCTCTAGTGATTCTTTCATCTCGTAGTATTCGCTTGTTGAATAAACAGGCTTACTGTCATCAACGTAATCATCATATCCTGCTATATAACTAGGTAAGTCTTGTGTATCAATATTCATAAACTAACTCTCCTTCTTTTTGCGCTTTTCTCTTTTTAATCTAGTAACCTCTTCTCTTAATGCAGTATTTTCTACGATGTATTCTTCTAAAGTTTCCTCCCATTTATTCTTTTCAATTTGTCGGATTCTCTTTTGAGTATTTAATTCAGTTACTTTATTATCATACTCTTCACATTTTAATTCGTACTTTAGTGCTAACGTGTTGTACTTTTTAAATGTTTTTAAATGCTCATATATTGCTTTTTTTATAGCCATAATTACTCCTCCTCATTTCCCTTCTTCTTCTTCGCTCTCTTGCCTTGAAATTAGTTAGTTTGTCGATTTCATATAAGAACTTGATTCTAGGGTCAATCACATAGTGACATCTTTTACAAGTTCCGTACCTTCTTATTCCACTCATCTTGTTATAGTAGTTACATTCAGGACATATAACTGAGACGTCACCTGTTTTAAATACAACGACCTCCCCGTTTAATTTTTTCTCCATATTAACTCCTATTCTCGACATCTCTAATCTAGTAAGAGTAATTCAACCTAACCCTCAATATCCGAAAGTTCTTTCATTCTATCAATAAAATAATTCTTAATATCTTCGTTTGCTTCGATATTGTTATCGTTGCAATATATGATATATAAACGTAACGCTTCTATTAAATAAGCCTGTATTGTAGTTCTTGTTTCACTATCTAGCATAATTGTCCTCCATCTTCATTATTTGTCTAGGTTTATCAAAGATTGTACTTATCTTAACGTTTCTTCTCGAGCTTCTACACTTAGGTACTACCAAAGATATTTTTTTGACATCGCTATTATCAGTAGGGTTTTCATCGTGAATTAATATGATAGTGTCGGCAGTTTGCTCTAATTCTCCTGTATCTTTTAAATCTTGCATTGTAGGTAAATCCGCACCGTTTCTATTTATTTGAGCTATTAAAAATATTGTGCAGTTATAATCTTTAGTAATGTTATTTAATTCTCTAACGGCGTTACCTATTCTCTCTCTATCAGTTTCTCCTGATTTTCCTACGATATATCCGATGTAGTCTATAAACACTATTACGTGACCGTCTTTTTGTTCTCTAATAATTTTATTCTTAATAGCGTTTACTGTTTTACTACCATTAATAACTTCATATTTATAAGTGTAAATTCTACTAGCAGTCTCTCTAATTTTTGAATCCTGATAGTCCGTTTGTGGATTCCTAATATCTTTCATAGGGAATCCTCCATCTATAGCTATCATTCTCTCGTAGACTTCCTCCTCGGTCATTTCCATATTGAAATATAAACACTTGTAACTCTTTAATAAATCACAAAACAAGTTTAATGCTAAAGCACTTTTACCTTCACTAGGTCTAGCTCCAATTACATTTATTGTATTTTTCTTAAAATGTAATTTCTCATTAAAGGCTCTTAGTTTATGAAACTCTAATAAGTTTTCTTTGTTTCTTATCATTGAAAGCATTTCATCAGGTGATACTTTGTTAGCTTGTTTAATAACCATTGAGTTATTATTTATTGTATTTATGCTTTCAACTAACTCATCACTTGTAATATCTTTGTTTTCAAATTTCTTAAGTTCTTCTTTTATTAAAGAATCTCTTTTATAGTCAATAAGCATTTGTTGGTATTCATAAAATGACCCTGTAGTTACTAGTAGGTCCTGAAGTTCCGTAACATAGCTTACGAATTTTCCTTGTTCCTCGGTTGTCTTTAATGCACTTGTAAGAACGATTGTATCTAACTTACCAAATTTATCATAAGCTCTTTTAAAGTAAGTTAGTAACCATCTATGGTATTTATCATCAAAGCAACTAAGGTCTATATATAATTCATTAACTAAACTAGGCTTCATTAATATACAAGCTAATATATATTGCTCTATATCAAATTGAGTCATATACTACCTTGTTTTTATTATTAGAATTTGAACTTCCTTTTTTCTCCCAAGTAATAATTTTTTGTTTCCAATTTTTTACTTTGTTTCCTTGACTATCAATCCACTTACCTTCAGTAAAGTAATCATAAAAGAATTGATAGTCTACATTGTTATGTCTTACATTTAAACAATAATCTCTTATCTCTTCCAATGTAGGTGGTACGAATTTTTCGGCTTGCCTATATATATTATTGTTATTATTAGAATATATGTTATTATTAGTGTCCAAATTTTCCGTATCGGAAATTTTCGGACACGGTAAATTTAGGTTTATCTTGTAGATATTATTCTTAAATTTCCCATCTTCTTTTTCTTGCTTTATGTCTATGTATTGATTATCTTTAAGTTCTTTTAAATACTTACCTAAACTATCATTTGATATATTTAAGTCATCACATATTTTCTTACGGCTTGGAAAACAACCATTACCTTTTCCGCTAAAGCTACATAAATAGGCATATACACCTTTTGATTGTAAAGATATATTACTAATCATTATTGATTTAGGTATAAAACCATAACCGTTTGCAAAGATTCCTTCTAACTCTATTCTTTGCTCCAAGTCCTTCGTTCCTCCTTTCGTGACTCTAATTTATCACCGTCTATTTATTTAAGCGCGGTACTCCATCAAAACTTTATTCCGAGATATTTCTCTACGTATTCTTTTAATGCTAAGAGTCTTCTTGCATTAGGAACATAATATCCATCTTCCTTCATCTTCACCCTGCAATCTTTTATTATTCGTTTTGCTTCTTCTAATTTAATGTCAGGAAGAGTATTCATTAATTCTTGAACTCCTATATACATCTCATCTACCTCCTTGTTGACATATTGACTAAAAAATATCATCAACTTCACAATCTAAAATAAGCATTATCTTAAATAGTTCGTTGATGTAAATTCTACATACACCATTTTCCTTCTTTATGTATGTATCTTTATGAATCCCTAACAGGTCCGCCATCATTCCTTGCGTTATGTTTTTGGATTCTCTAAGATGTTTTATCTTCTCCAACTGAGGAGACATCTTACCTCTTTTGATATCCTTCCTAAGTCTCAATTTATCACTCCTCTACTTCCTTGTTGACAACTTAAATGTATAACAAATTTTATCTATTGTCAACATTAAAATTGATTTTTTTCTAATTGTATGTTAAACTTTACTTGTAATTTATAATAAGACGCAAATTTAATGAAAAATGCGTCTTATTTTTTGTAGAAAGTTGTCCTAAAATTGTCCTAAAATTTTCTACATCGTTGTAGATATTTATACTTAATTAATGCCCTGCCTTATACCTCCTGCTACAAGTTATCTACATAGAAGTAGACAAATATGCTTTAATTGATATCTATTTTCCCTTCTAACAGGCGTTACGAATAATTTAGTATAATTCTATTCATAAGAGAAAAAGAGCCTTAAATGAGCTCTTTTACACTTCTAATAACGGACCGCAATCACATCTAAATCTTACGCCGTCGGCTTCAAGAATTGCTACACCATTCTTTAAATACTTAGTTGGTAATTCAGTAGCGACAACAGTAAATACTTTATCACATTTCCAATAGCCTCCACGTTTGATTAATCCATTATAGTTTTCATTTGAGCCGTCACTATTACAAGTTGCTAAAGGTCCACAAGGAATCCAATCATCAGGTCCTACAGGATATCCGTAACTTGTTTTATAACAACCTACTGCTCCATTTGGATATTTGTCGTTTGGATAAATAACTTCATCTACTCTAAATACACCATTGAATTTTACTTTACTTCCTGCGTGTAGGATTTGGTCTACGGCTTCTCCACTTCCTCCACCGTTTAGTCTAGCTTGTACTTTATTGCAAAAAGTTTCCCAACTATATGGATTTCCTCTACGAATGTCATAAGGGCAATCTTTTCCCGTCCAATAGTTATGTTGGAATAGATGGCCGTTTACATTTGTGATTCCGTGGCGTCTTAATATATCGGCGCATAGTTCTACTGCGTTCTCAGTAGCTTGGTAAATATTACCATCGGCATTGTCGCATATTTCAATATTGATAGTTTTTCTATTACCGTCGCCGTTTCCATCTCCTGCGCACCACGCAGTTTCGTTTTCAGGAACACATCTTACTGCATAGTCTTTGTCTATTGCATAGTGCCAAGAAATATATTTAGTTTTCCAACTTCCTCTTAATAAATTAGCGTGAGCTATTGCATTAGCCCCATTACTCCAATTTGAAGTATTGTGTACTGTAATTCCTCTAAATCCCCATAGGCTTTCTCCGCAACGGCAATTATACCCTAGTGGGGCTAGTCTTTCTATTACTTGCATTTTATACCTCCTCTTTCCCTTTGAGAAGGCGCTACGTGTTTAAATTATTCTTCTTCTTTCTTTTCTTCGATGTCTTCACCTTTACCGTCGATTGCCTCAGGGTCGAATCCTACTTCAACCATTGGGGCTTCTTCTTCAGTAAGTTCTACTTTTTCTTCTACTACTGTTGCCATTATTATTCTCCTTTCTTATAGTTATAGTTTGAATATCCAATTAATGCTCCTAAGAAAGTAGCTATTAATGTTATTGTTCCTACTATGATAGTAGTATCAAAATGATAAAGTTCCCCTAAGCCTGTTATTAATGCTACTGTTGGAGCTACGGCAGTTGCTAGAATCCACTTTAATACTGTATAAAGCTTGTTTCCTAGTACGAAGCCTTTACTCTTTTTCATAACTTACCTCCTTTAATCTATTACCTTAAAATTCAATATTTTTGTATCTAAAGCGTGAACGAATCCGTCTCCACCTTTTTTGAAATATAAGTCTCGACTTTCAGTATAACTTTCTAATTGATATCTAGTTATTTCTTGTTTATCTTTGCATTTATCCCAAATTTCCAATATATCGTTTCTCAAACTACATAGCATAGCTTCTTTATATATTTTCATTTGTATTAATAATGTAGATAAGATTCCAATTGCGAAACTTAATAATACCCAATACTCTTTAATGAATTTTAGAATAGATATTATAATTCCTTCCATTTATTCTTCCTTTCTTCCCCTTATTTAATTACAATCTTTGTTTCTTATTTGTATTGAATAATATTTGCAAACCAATTTACTGATAAAGTTACTGTTGAGCCGTAATGCCAATATCTTGTAAGATTTATTCCCTAATTGTTATTAGGGGCAAGTTCGCATACCATAGCTCCATCTCCACAAAAAGCTCCTCCGTAAAAGAAAGTTTTATCATCGGCAGTTAAATCGGCAGGTTTTATTGAAACTTGATAAGCTCCCCACGAAGAGCCTGTCATTTGTCTTCTATCAGTTCCTCTTTTGTGCCATTTTATACAAATATCATCTTCTACCCTTAACCAACCGTCCGAAGTTGTCGTAACAGTTGTTTCAGGTAATAATTCAGGATTTATCTTCATATAGATTATATTTAGTATGATGTTATGTCTATCCTTTTAATTTTACCCCCAAAATACTGACTACTCCTGCTGTACCATTGTGTTCATTCATTCTTGATATAAACTCTAATTTTTTGGTTGAGTCCCCATAATATTTTGCTACAATAATAAGTCTATAAGAACCAGGAAGATATAATTGCGTTGATATTATAGAACACCCATTTGCAAGTGGTTTCATAATGCACCATTCCCCTGTATGCGTACTTGGGTTTGCACATATATTAAGCAATAAGAAATCAAAATTTGTTGCTTCTTCAGGTAATGTAATGGAAACACTACTATTTGTATTTGCCAATATTTTTGTTTGTGTTAATAATTCTGTTGTTGTTACTCCACTAATTAAGTTTGGGTTTATTTTCATAACATCACCTCGTTAGAGGCTACTAAATATTTATAGCCTCCTCTCGAGTTTGAGAAGAAGAAACTAGATAGCAGTTCCCTCCTCTCAATTTGTTGAAATGGTATATATATATATTGTAGTAATTTTTTCATTTAATTACCTCCTTAATCATCTACGAATAATGGAATCCAATTTGTTCCATCGTAGACCTTAATATCTTTATTAATTTGGATTCTTCCACCTTCACTTTCATCATAAGGAAGACCTAAAGCAATACAGTTACCAAACACCGCTTTAGCAGGAGACCCACTTCCTAAAGTTATTATTTCATTATAGTAATAATTTTCTCCTTTAATGTTGCCTATCTTGTCGGCGAACTGTAACATTACTTCATATGAGTTGTTTTGGTTGAATCCTCCTGTTACATCTCCAACTATAGCAGTTGAATTTAACGTAATGTTGTTTCCTGATACGCTAGGACTTAAAGTTGTAGTTCCTGTAGTCCAAGTGCTCGTTCCTGATTTTCTATACTTATATCTTTTTATTTGCAAAGCATTAGTTACAGTTCCTACAGTTCCCGTATATGTTCCTGTGAAAGCGATTCTTGTAGACACCGAAACATTATTATCTCTTTGCAAATTTGTGCTAGTTTTCTTTATTGGAGTATAACTAACTACGTTAAAATTACTTGTACTATTCTTTACTATTTTTGTAGACAACTCTCTACTATCTATTGCCGATACTTCTAAAGTGTCTCCGTCTACATCAGGAATTATCATAGTTACTGTTGCACTAGCCGAATAATTGGCGGTTACGCTTTTCGTTCCACATTTAGCTTCATATCTATTTATAGTTGCACTATTTTTAGCTACCGCTTTATTTCCACTTGTTATAGTTACCTTTATACTACTATATCCTTTTACAACTTTAACGTTATTGCTTGCACTTCCTACTACCGTTCCTAATCCGCCTTCGGATTGAGAAGCTTCGTTAAATTCTATAGTTGTAAACGTAGGAGAATTTGTGTTCTTATCTACGTGTACTATAAATCCTACTGACTGAGGACTACCTATTTGAGTATTACCATTATAAGTAGTTACTGTTACCGTACCTGAGCCACTTTCCGACTTAGTCATTTTTGCATAGAAGCTAGTTGGTATAGTCCAATTAACATTATCGACTACTCCTTTTGCCGTTCCTATTGTTCCTGTTGCGGGAGTTCCTGTACCATCAGGGTCAAACGAATAAGTTACTGTATGAGTAAACGAAGATGATTTCCTATTCATATGTATCATTACTGTATCACCTATGTTACCAATATCAGTAGTTGTCGTTGGATAAGTAATGATTGACGGTTTTGAAGCTCTAGGAATAACAGGTAAAGTAAAGCTACCACTTAAACTTGCGCTTCCAATATCCCACGGAGTAGATACGCTAGCACTATAACTAGCCGTACCTGTACCGTCGGCATTATGATAATGGTCTATATCTCTATATCCAACTTGGAAGCTTGTATTTCTACCAATACTTGTAAAGCCACCTACCCAAGTTCCTCCAATATATCCATTACTATAAGCACCACTACCACTATATCCATCTTGTGAGCCTGCATTCAAATAATACCTTACTGTGTGTTTATTGTTTGCAACATCGGTACTAAGAATATCGTAGGATAACGATATATAAAAGTGTGTACCATTTGTTCCGTTAAAGTTTGCACTTTTTAACCAAGTTGCCATTAACTAGACACCCCCGTTTCCCAAATTTGACTTCCTACTTTTATAAACATTGAGCCGTTTATATTACTTGTTGAAGAACTTACTAATTCCACGAAAGACCCTCCTTTATCAGTAGCCTCCATTACTACATCACCACTACTGTTAGAAAATACCCTGAATCCTCCTGCGTCCATTCTTGTTGTTGTGTTTTGAGATGACGAAGATACTTCTATACCTTTTCCAATTTTAACAGTATCGGTAGTAGTTTCGTTTTGATTTTGTTCCCAAGATTTAACTTTACTTCCTGCATTTAACATTAAATCATAAACATATCCAATATTATCGGCATTACCTTTAATACTTAATGATATTGTTCCTGTTGTTACATTTATTTGTTGAACATATCCATTACCGCTCTCGTTGCTTTCGGAGAATTGTGTAGTTACCCCTGCTACTGTTAAATCCATTCTCCCTGTGGCTATATTAGTATTCTTTCTATACTTTAAAGATAATGTATATAGTCCGTTTTTAACATTTATCGTTTGTGAAATTGTGTTGTTATTTACCACAATAGCACTTTGACCGACTGATGTACTAAAGTTTGTGCTTTCTACATTTCCTTCCCAAGAGCCATCATTTAATACGCCCATTGAATCTCTAACTAAGTTAGTTCCTCCACTAGAAGTTACTGTATTTGTTAGTCCATCTATTGTTTCTTGTAACCCGCTAACTGTTGTAACTGTTGTTGATAAAGTTTCTTGTAACTCATTTATTTCTTCTCTATTGTATTGAGATGTATCAATCCAAGTATAATCTCCAAATATAGAAGAATCTTCAATGTTATTGTCAACCAACGTTCCTTGATATTTAGATGGTTTTTTACCAATTGGATAGTGAGTAACAATTACTGTAGGGTCTTCCTTATCATATTCAGTATATTCAGGAGCAAATGATAATCCATCTTCCGAAAACATTGTATGAGTATATATAGGGTCTTTGTCTTCTATAGCAGGAGTCCAATCGGTAGCTTTGTTACCACTTTCAAACTTTAATTTTCTAATGTAATAAGTTCCAACCAATCCACCCCAACCAAGATGGAATGCTATGTTATTTGTGTCCTTCCAAGTTCCTGTATAGTAAACTCTAGACCATTCCGAAGATACCGAGCCTGCCAATCTATAATATCCCATTCCATTTTTAAAATATATTTGTGGTGGGGTTGTTGTTGAGGCGTCTTCACTTTTTATTTCTAACGAGAAAGTAAATGTATCTCCTTCGCTAAAATTGTCTTCTATTATATTTTCGTGAGACCAAGAGTTCCAATTACCGTTACCCGAAGCAACTACTATTTTCCATAAACCCTCTTCGACACTAGGAGTTATACCACTAGCACCTGCACCTCCTGATGTAAATGTATTGGCTTTTAGAAAATAATTTCTACCACCTACATTTATTCCGTTTACTGCTTCCCATTCACTTGAACACAAAGGCGTTGTATAAACTGTACTTGATGGATTTGTATAAACAATCTTGCTACGAGTCCATATATATTTTCCACTAACCCAAGTAGGAGGGGTTGTTACCCAAGAGCCTCCTGTTTGAGATGTTTTACTTGTTGATAAATAGAACTCTTCAGTTATTGAAGATACACTCTTACCATCACTACCTTTAGGGCCTTGTTGACCGTCTTCTCCATCTCTAGCACAATAACTTACTGAATAAGCAGTTGTATCAGTATTATTTGAATACTTAACATAAGTTTTAGTCCACAAGTATTTTCCTTCTTCTTGCTCAGGAACAGTTGTGCTCCAAGTTCCTGTAGGAGCAGTTTGACCTGATGTTCCAATTTGATAAGTTACTGATTTAGAACTTATCGTTATACTTGTACCATCGTTTCCTTTTGGACCTTGACTTCCTGTTTCTCCCATCATACCGACTGAATAAGATGTAGTTGGATTTCCTGTTGTATAGTTAGTTACGGTACGAGTCCATAGATATTCTCCTGCACCTACTGAAGGGATTGTAGCTTGCCAAGTTCCTGTAGGAGTTACTGTACCACTTGTTGATTTTTGATAAGTAACTGTAGCCGAAGATATACCTCTACCATCGCTTCCATTTGTTCCATCAGTTCCGTCCTTAGCTATATAAGAAACTGAATATGATGTTACTTCGTTATTATCACTATACTTAACATAAGTCTTAGTCCATAAATACTTTTGAGCGACCAACGTAGGAACTGTATTAGACCACGTACCTGTAGGAGCGGTTGTTCCACTATTTCCTATTTGATATTGTACTGTTTTTGTAGTTATTGTTACTGATGTTCCCGCAGGCCCTTGTGGACCTTCTTGACCGTTCTCACCATCTTTAGCATTATAAGCTACTGAGTAAGAAGTAGTCTCGGTATTATCACTATATTTTACGTATGTCTTGGTCCATAAATATTTTCCTTTTTCAACTGTAGGTACTGTTGAAGACCAAGTTCCTGATGGAGGAGTTGTACCATTGTCACCTTGTTTATAAGTTACTGCTCTAGTTACAATTGATATTGAAGTTCCATCAGTACCATCTTGACCCGCAGGTCCTTGACTTCCTGTATCACCATAAACACCTATCAAAGCAACCGTTACTTTTGGATTTCCTGATGTATAAGTTATTGTTTCTTTTTGCCATAAATATTTATTTGTAGTGCTTAACTCAGGAATTGTAGTTGATGTTACTGAAGAAGCGCTAGGAGTTGTTTGTGTAGTAGTTGTTGCATAACGATAGTCAATAGATGATATTCCTCTACCTGAGCCTCCTTGTTCTCCTTGTTCTCCTTGAATTGATAGAACTACTGTTATTTTCTTTGTTGATGTATATGTTGTTCCTTCACTTATATAACTGAATCCAATTGTATAAGTATAGTCGTTATTCATTATTGCAGTAGATGAATTAACCGCAAATTTTATTTGTGAAGATGTACTACTAGTTGTTACTCCTGTTTCAGTTCCTGAAATTTGAACTGTTGGAGTTACTGTAGCATTTTTAAATTTAGCCGTATAATCAACGCTATATGTAGCGGTTGAATAAGGCTTTTTGTTATTGTAAACAGGTATTACTACAGTTTCTTGTAGCATAGAAACATTAAAGTATTCTATCGAATCCTCTAAGTCTTCTACTTTTGTTTCAGTTTGAGATACTGTAATACTTACACTATCTAAATCTTGCTCAATTTTAGTTGTCTTTGAATCTAACTCCGATACATCTTCAACTACACTTGTTATTCTTTGATTAGCTTTATCAACCATTATTTCAGTATGCTTAAGTCTATTTGATACACTTTCGGTTGATTTTACAATTTCCTCTTGCTTAGTAAGTGCAGGAGATTTAATTACACTTTTGAAAGTTCCATCATATGTAAAAGTATGTTGTAAAATAAATGTATCGTAAGCATTGCCTTCGTTAGTATTAACTCTAATTTTATTACCAACTTCTAAGAATGGTTTTCCATAATATGTAGTTAACGATAAATCGTAATATTCAAAGTTATGTAATTTTTTATAAATTCCTTGAATAGCCTGTTCTCTTAAAGCTTGTGTATATAAGAAATATTGAGAATCAATAAGCACCTTTGTTTCACCATTTTTAGATATGCTTTCATCATCTTGTAAATATACATTTTCCCCTGATATGTTTTCACTACCCAATAAAACGCAATTTACAGGCCCGTATTTAGTAAGGCTTCCCTCCAATGAAGAATAATCGCTAGTTTCAAACTCATAATTTGGAACGTCGCTCTTATATTTTACTTTTAAATAAGGCGTTGTTTCTCCAATCAAGCTAATGTTGTTTAGCCCTTTTTGTAATTCAACACTATCAAGTTCTTCAATTAATTTTGCGTCCGTTATCTTAGTATATGTTGGTGTTGCTAGTACATAATATACTATTGTGTTATTGTTAGATAGCCATGTCTTAAAGTCTGCTACTGTATTATAATCATTATCTTTTAACCAAAAGTCATTATAAGAATTCCAACCACAATAATAATTATTTGTCCATGTACTAGAACTTTTTTCTATACTAAATTTATCACTAAATCCGTTATATACAGTTTTGTTTCTTTGGCTAAATGTTGTTGCACTTGCATATATCAAAAAACCATTACCACTACTTAATTGCCAGTTCTCACTACCATTTAAAACAACCTTACCTATTTCCTTTTTTAAGTACCATCCTGTTCCATATGGTTCGTATTCAGTTGCAGTTGTGCCTAAATTAATCATAGGGTTAGTTATTTCACTTAAAGTTATTGTGTTTGTGTTATTGTTTTTTATTAGTATTCTTACATATTTTGTATTTGCAGGTGTTGTAAATGGTGTTGTTTGTGGTTTCCACCCATTATCATAACTTATAAATGTTTGACTTGAATTGTAATAGTAAGGTACATAATAAATGTTTGAATTTGTAGAACTAAAACTATATGTAGTATTTTCTTTTAATGACATATATCCTGTTCTTGCTCTAGTTGTTGTATTATTATCATCTTGTCCTGTTTGTGTGATAGAACCTAATATAAATGTATCATCAAATAAATTCTTCCCTGTACTCTTATCTATCTTATCTTGGTATGTTCCTATTTTACATAGTTCTATTGGTGTTGTTCCATATGGTGTATAGGTGTTGGCTTTACTTCCTAGCTCTAATTGAACATGTGATATGTTTATTTCCCCACCATTTAATCTATTTGTAACATATAATGATATCAAGCTTGTATTTGTAATTGTTTTAATTATTTTCCCACTACTATCAGTTGTACTAACAATACTAGCATAATTATTATCTTGCTTTAATATTACTAATGCACCTGATGATGAAAATGTTGGAGAATTAGTTCCATAGTCAAAACTTAATGTATATGTTTTAGTTGGCTCTAATGCAAAATTACTAAGAAAATACTGGTCTGAACCTGTTGCACTAAAAGTTCTATCATTTACATTTAATAAGTTCTCTACTCCTAAACTAATAGGATAACTTGCACCTTTATATTCTTCATAGGTTGTTGCTTGGTTTCCTTTTTCTAGCATAATTTTCATTGAGTTAAGTCTATCTATATTTGTTGTTTCACTTGACCTTATCATAAGATATTTAGAATTTGCTTGTACTTGTGTTGTTATATGTACTACTGATTTAGAACTTGCACCTAAAACATAACCACAAAAGTACCCATTATCTAAACTTCCTATTGTGTTTGTAAAACCTAGTGCTACTCCTTTATTTGCAACAGGATAGTCATTTACACAACTTACAACATAACTTCCTTCTGTTTTCATAGGGTTTTCAATATAGCAGTCCCAACCTTGTATAGTATAATTTGCTAGATTAAATAAATTCTTCCCACATACTACTATACTATTATCTCCACTTACAACGTGTATATCTTGTGGTGTTTCAGGTGTTGGTGTTCCTTCTTGACTTGTATTTCCTAATAACTCAATGCTTTCACTTTTATATACGTTATTAATCGTTGCACTTTCATTAATTGTAGTTGTTTCTTCGTCACAATAATCATCAAACCATTTTAAATTAATAACGTGATAAACTTCTTCTTGATTATTTACTGTTCTCGTTCTTTTTTCTACTTTGCTAAAAGTGCAAGATACTTTTTCTATTTCGCTCAATACTGTTCTATATGTCTCGTTATTAATAAATGGATTTGCGGAAATCACTATTGAGCTATTTGTGAATGTAGTCGTTTCAGTTTCTAAGCCTAACTCGTTGACTAAATCTAGCCAATATTCTCCAACCGTGTGAGCCCCTTCACTTAATCCACATTCATACTTTGTATCTAAAATGTTTAAAGAATCATATCCTGTAATGTCAGTAAAGTTCTTAGTTTGCTCATCATTTAAAGATTCAATAGCAAACTCATCAAAGTCTATATATTCGGTAGAGTTATCATTATAAATAACTCCAACGCTAGGGGTTGCTCTTTTTGCAACAAACTCGACATCTTTATCAACGTTTATTAACGAGAATTTTAAACTCTTTATACAAGTGTTTCCAACAATAGTTCCGTTGTTATAAATACTATCGTCTATTTCTAAATTTGTTAAATTATTACTTTGATTATATTCAACTCCATCTATTGTGATTTTACCTAGTCTATCTTCATATGCAGGAGTCTTACATTCATTTATAAAATTATTACTTGCCATAAATTACCTCCTACAATTGAATTAAGGCAATTGTATTTGGCTCAAACATTATGTCATTATTTGACTTAGCCCATCTAAGTTGAGTTGTTCTATCTCCTCTATACATTGTCTTTGTTATGTTTGTTCCTGTGTAAGGATTAAAGAATGTAACTTGCATAGTAGGAGCTTGGCTTATTTGTGTATAAAATGTTCTTAGTTGAGTTTCACTCATATATGTAGTTGTAATATCTAATCTATATTTTTGACTAATTACGTTTAATATCATAGTACCATCGGCAGTAGTTGTATCACGTCCACTATCTCTAGAAACGTCATACCAACCCACTTGATAAGTAGCTACGTTTTGAAGTGTTACTCCATTTACTTTTATTAAGTCCATAATTGCCTCCTCTCTTTTCCCCTAGAGGAAGGCGCTACGTTTTGTTTTATACTTCTATAGGGCATTGCCCTGTTTGACGAGTTCTTCTATTTATTCTATCAATGATTACTCCTTCGTCAGTATGAGCATAGAACTCAATTCCATTTCCTAGATTACTATTTGAAATAGCTTTAGTTACGGCTTCATACATAACACTAGCAAGTTGAGATTGATTCAATACTTCAGTTCTACCATTTATATGCCCTACAACTTCAGGTCCGTTTTCTCCTGCTCCAAATAGTGTTCCTTTTGTTGGAATACCTCCTGAAGCATACCAATTGATATGTAATTTAGGTAAACTTGTAGGTAAATTTAAAGCCTCTAATACTTTTCTAACCGCTCCACTAGCACTAGCTCCGTCCATTCTCCAATCGAAGTGTGGTTTAGGAATTGTAATGCTTTTTAAAGAACTCCAAATACTATCCCATTTTTGTTTAACCCAAGTTTTTGCGTTATCAAAAGTATTTCCTAAATCAACCCAAAATTTATTCCATTTGTATTTTAAACTGTCTTTTGAGTTAGGGTCGGTAACATACTTAGATACCCAATTTGAAAGACCTTTGCATAACTCTTCCCATTTTTTGCTAATCTTTTCAGTAAATAAATCCCATTTACTCTTAACTTCTCCTGTGTCTTTGTCTATGTAATCGGCAATATCTTCGTTTTGCTTAGCAAACTCATCATAAACACCTTGATGTTGTTCTTCGGCTTGTTTAATTGTATCATCACGAGTTTTCTTTGCATTTTCTATCATCTTGTTATATTCTTCTTCGTTTATGATTCCTGCGTCTCTTAATTTTTGAGCTTCGGCTATTTGTTTAGTATATTGTTCTTTTGCGTTCTTAATAGTCTCGTCTCTAGCTTTTGCACTATTTGCAATTATTTCGCTAGCTTGCTCTAATGTTATACTTCCTGCTTCTATTCTCATTTGTTCTCGTAAAGCTTTTTGCTCTTGTTGAGATTGAGTTAAAGTATTTATTGAAGAGTCTTTCATTTGTAACTCTAAAGCACTTATTTCGTCATATTCTTCTTGTGTGATTTGTCTATGTTGGTCTTTTGCCGTTCTATAGATTTCATTTATTCTTGCGGATTTTTCTTCAATACTCTTATTTGCTCCGTCGTAGAATTCATCAATTTTTTTCATTATGTCGGCGTAGCCATCAGTATTTTTTAATCCGTCGAAAGCACTTTTTGAGGCAGTTCTCATTTCCTCGGTTTTCTTTTTAAATTCTTCTTTTATTGAATCTAACCTTGAATAAATCTCTTGATAATCTTCGTCAGTAATAATAGCTTGTTTCCATTTCTTTTCATTAACAAATTTTTCAAGCTTATCAAAGTCGTCCATAATGAATCTAAGACGTTTTTTTGTTTCTTTGCTAATTCCTTCAACATCTAACAAATCTCTATTAGAAGATGTTTCGTGAGCTTTGCCCCAAAGACCGTCCATAAACTTATCGAAATGTTGACCCATTTCTTTAAGATATTTTTCTAAATCTTTAACTTGCTTTTTAGCTCCATCAACCAAGTCCTTCCAAGCTTGTTTAAAGTCTCCTCTTAAAATATCTTTTATAACTTTAATTTTTGTTGTTAAACCATCTATAGCACTTTGAAGGCCGTATTTAATTAAACTAACCGCACTTTCTAATCCTGCAACAAATTGTAATTTCCATACCCTCCAAGCTTCACCTAAAGCTTGTTTGAAAGCGTCTAGTATAGGTAAAATTGGTTTAAATGCGTCAACGATTTCTTTTCCTAAATCATTAACACTTTTCCTGAAATCTTCATCAGTTTTATAAGCATAAACAAATACCGCTCCAATTGCTACAACCAACGCAACTATTACGGCTATCCAACCTGCTAGTGCTCCTACGGACATTCCTAAGCTAGTAGCTAATCCTTCGAAAGAACTTGCTATAGCTCCTAGTTTTGGTGATATTCCTGCCAATGCAGTAGGTAAACTTACTATTCCATCTTTATATGCCTTTATAGCACTTTTTGCGTTTTTTAAACTTCCGCCTAAGCCCTTCATACTTCCTACAAATAAAGTTCCGCCATCGGCTAACCCTTTGAATATTTTAGGTAATCCTGTTAATTTAAGAATCCAACTAGCAAATTGCCATATTTTATAAAGTGTAGTTGCAACGCCTAATCCAACAAATATCTTAGCAGGAACATTTAATTCACTAAACCACTCTTTTAAATTCTTAATAGTAGTTCCTAACCCTTCATATTTCCAACTAATTTCTCCCGTTTCAGGATTTATCATTTTAGTGAATCCTAACCATTTCATAATAGAATCTCTTATTTCGTTGGCTTTCATACGGACTTTTTCCATTCCGTTTTCATAACCTTTTAGAGCGTCTAATAATCTTTGGTCTATTCCACCTATAGCGCTTCCACCTGCGCCACCGCCACCGCCTGAGCTTCCACTTGATGGAGTTGGAGTTGTAAGATTGTTTATTTGGTCGAATCCTAGAGTTTGTCTTTTCAATTCTTTTACTGCCTTAGAAGCTTTACCTGCACTATCTCCTACTCCGCCAATTCCTTCTTCTACACCTTCCCAAGCTTCCTCGGAACTAGCAACGCCTGAGTTGAAGTCTTGTATCTTAATTCCAAAGAAACTAGCTATAGCTTTAGCAACACTTTTTATAACCATAACAAGGGCATTAGCATAAGGGATTACTTTAGCAAAAGCTCCAATTAATAGATTACCTACCGCGATTGAGGCTTCTACAGTTTGTTGTTTTAGTATTTTTAATTGGTTAGCAGGTGATTCAATAGTATTTGCAAAGTCTCCGTGTGTAACACTAGCTTGCTTTAAAACGCTTATATAACGAAGTATTTGTTTTTCGGCTTGTGACAATTCACTAATGCTTTTATCAATACCTAAATCATCTAATACAGGTTGCATTGATACCTGAGTTACATCTATACCAAATCGTCTTAACGGTTTAGTTTGTCCTGCGTAAACTCCTGCACGAATAGCTTGGCCTACGTCGGACTCGCTAGCATTATATAATGAAGCTATATCATATGTAAGTTTAGTCAAATTAGTAGACATTATTTCCGCTTTATCGGTAACAATACCCATATTTTCTCCCATAGATTGGAATAGGGCTTGATATTTACGAGTCTCTAATAAATTTGTTCCAAAAGCTTCATTTAGTTGTTGTTGGAATTTCTCGGCTCTTAATCCTACCTCACTAAACTCAGTTTTCATATCGTCCATATTGTTTTTAAAAACAACATTGAATAAGTTTAACTGTTCGGAATAGTCTATTGCAGGGTCTACTAAATTCATAAACATTTGAGTAGCATTTTTGACTCCATTAACAACGTTTCTAAATATGTCGGCAGTTGTATTAAAGTTCTCCATTTTCTTAAAAGCCGAATTAGCACTTTTTCCAAAGTTATTCATTTCGTTAGAAGCTTCTTTCATTCCTTTTGAAGCATTTTTTCCAAGCTTTGTAGAGGCACTTTCCAATTTAGCCAATTGTGTAGTGGTTTTTCCTAATTGTGAAGTTAACCCTTCTAAAGCTTGCTTAACCTCAGTAAAAGCCGAAGCGGTAATCTCTAATTGGACTATACTGTTCTCTTCCATAGTTATTCCTCCTTTCTTTTATTTTTTTCTTTTTCTTTGAATAAAGCTTGGACTTCCGCAACTCTATTTTGAATACTTATTACTTCATTTTCCATAGAATCTTCCTTCATACTATTTCCATATGGCTTTTTAGGATATTCTATTTTAATTTTTGAAAAAGCATTATTGAGCGCCACCGATACTGCGTCGTGAACATATGCCCCGTTAAGCCAAGCTATATGATTTGCAATTTCTCCCTCTTCGAGTTTTTGATTATAATAAGAAAAACGGTACGCCCAAAACAAGTCAGGGTCATCTTCCCAAAACTCCTTAATAGGCATACCGTATTGTATTACATTGGGAAGTAAATCTAAAAAATAATCCGTAAGGTTTTTGTATTTTACCTCCTCATTTTTTTCTACGCTTCCGTTATCTTCGCTTTCTTCTTTGGCTTTGATTTCGTATCGGTTAGGGCAAGAATAAAATTTTTGTATTCCTCCGCCAAGAAATCTATTATTTCTTGAAGGTCTCCGCCCTCACTCTCATACTTGTCTAAAAGCATAGACCCTTCATTGATAGTCATTGTAGGGTAATTTTTAATAAAACCACTAGTCCATAACAAATCAATGTAAGTAAGTGGCTTCTTTTCGAACTCCTCCGCTACAAAGCCGTTCGCTTCAAGCCATTTAATGGAATTTCTATTTAGCTCAATAACATATGTTTTTTCACTAATTTCAATTTCACATTTTCTCATTTGTTTTTCCCTCCTTTATTTTATTAGGCAGTTATTAAAGCAGTAACTTCTTCGGCAGTCTTATCTTCAGGTGGAGAAGATGGTACTGTATGAAGAGTACATTCAATAACGCCACCAACTGAAACTTCGTTTCTCCAAGTTTGACATTGTCCGTTATATAGGACACCTGTTCCATCAGGATATTTGATAAGAATTTTCTTTTCAGTTCCATCACATACTGCTTTAACTGCACTTAGATTTTCGGCAGTATAGTTGTATGTATAATCCATATCTCCTGTATCAGGTCTATCAGGAATATAAACTTTAGTAGCGTCACTATGAGTTGTAACCTCTAAAGTTCCACCTGCTTGTCCTGTAGCAGGAGTAGATTTGATTTCTACTAATTTAGCACTTGGGAATTTAGCAGTAGCAACATCAACGACTCTTAGTTCAATTCCTACATCATTATAAGCTTTAGCCATTTATTATCTCTCCTCTCATTTTAGCTAGGGTAAGTGACTAATTTGTCATTACCGTATTTTGTATCTAATACTCCACTAATTCTTACATTGTTTCTATAAACTTCTCCGTCCATATTAACTGTGTCATAATTAACTCGTATAGATACTGTGTAATATTCTTCAAAGAAATCTACTATATGCTTTGTAATTTCGTTGCCAACGATTCTTTTAGAAACTTTAGCTCCTTCACTTACTATATCTTTAGCATATACATCAATTTCTAGTCGGAAATCATAAGTTTTTTCTCCATAAGTTAACGTAGTGTAATCTCTTGAAGTCCTATACAAAAGCATAGTTACTATAGGGAACACTTTTGACTCACCTGTATATCTTTTTACTAAAATAGGAGAATAATTAGAATGTTGTTCCAAATATTCTTTTAAATCAGGATATAACTCGTTCTCTAAAATTTCTTGTGTTAACATTATTTATCTCCTCCTATATTTTTAGATAGCTCAATTCCAACTATCCTTCCAACATCTTTTTTAGTATCAATATAAGCGTCGTAAAACATATGCCTACTAGGTAAACCGTGAGTGAATCCAAATGTTCCATCGTCTTTTGGATAAACCCAACCGCTTTCTCCTTTTCCGCTTGCGTTTACTTGATAGCCAAATTTATTCGCCCATTCATCTTGCGTTCCTCTTATACCTGTACCAAATTCATTATAAATAATTACAGGGTCGCTAGAATAAACAACTCCTCTTTTTGTAGCAGGGTCATAATCTTCTTTTTGAATGGAACTAAGATGGTTAACTATATGATTGTAAGAAGCATTGTCTATAACTCTTTTATAAGCTATTTCCGTTGTCTTCTTTAATCCATCATCAACGCTCTTCTCGAAGTTCTTTTCTATTTTCCTTAGTTGAGCCTCTAGTCTCGCCATTCCTTTTTTCGTCATCGAGAACGTCAGTTTCTTTTTTATCTTCAACCTTTTTCTCCTCCACTAAGTGCATACCTGCTTTTATATAAGCGTTCTTAGTTTCTTCATCGTAAACTATAATTCCATTAGTGAACTTATACATAGAAACACCTACTTTCCTATAATTTTATCCATATAAATAACTATTACGTTGTTGCCTACCCTAGGGCTTCTTAATCGGTAATTAGCATTAATGCCGTGTACCTGTTCTCCCTCAGGAGTAGCTCCATCTAAATAAGCAACATCAAATTCTTTAAAACTACCTAGATATGATATTGGTATTACCATTTTTTCAACCTTTTCTACATTCTCTCCAAATTCCTGAATATCCGCTTCGCTTGTTACGGGTTGATAATTAAATTCGTAAGCAACGGGCTCGCCATAGACTGTAACCTCATTACCTTCATCATCAACATCAACTCGTAACTTTGAAGCTATATATAAAGGCTTTTTCCAAGTGTCAGGAGATATCTTCCTAATTGGAATCATTGTCAATTGGAGCTCCTGCCTTTGGTACTAATTCTCTATAAAGAACGGGAGAAATTAAATTTTGAAAATATGTAACACTCAATCCGTTTTCGGTATATGACTGTAATCCGTTTTTACCTATAGCCTCATAAAGTTCTATAGCACATCTTACTTGCCAATTCCTTAAACGAAAATTTGTCTCATCAATATCGGTAATAGTTTTGTCAAAAGGATAAAGTGTATTTAATGCTATAGCTTTCGCGTTGTTTAGCATTACATTGAAAACGCTATCTTTTGAATCGTCGTTTTCATCGTTAAGAATCACTATTCTCATTTGAGTTAGTTGTTCTTCTTGTGTCATTTACTTCACCTTCCTTTTGATTGTTTTTATTAATCTTCAGTTACAGTAACAACTTTTTGTCCTACAGGTGGAGTGAATGTAGTTGCTAATCCTGTAATCTTACCGTGATACCATTCAGGTCCGTGGTCTAAACCAATTTGACCGAAGATTTGGTATTTAGTTCCTGCTCCTGTCTTAGCTAATTCTTCTAAGAAGAAGTTTCCTTTGTTTGGAGTAGGTTGTTCTACAGGTCCTACAACACTAGGGTTGAATACTAAAGCAGTTCCGTCAGGTAAGAAAGCTCCTAAAGCAATTCTAACTGTAGCACCGATTGGTAAAATAGCTTCACTTATTTGAATACCGAACTCGCTATCGTGAGCTACACCGATAGGCATACCCATTTCAATAGCATTTCCGTTTAATTGTAATAAGTTGTTTGCATTTACTAATACTATTAAGTTAGAAATGTCTCCTCCTGCATTTTTGATTTTAGTTACTAAATCATTTAAAACCCAAAGTGTAAGTGGTTTATTTGCTCCTGCTACTGTATTAGTAGTAATAGCTTCTAACATACCACGAGTTTTATTGATTGTAGCGTCAGTAGTAGCTTTGTTGTATTCTCCTTGAATGAATGTTTTTTCAATAGAACGTTTTACTTTTTCCATCTTACGAGCAACTTGGAAATCTAACTCGTCTTGTGGATTTGCAACTTGTCCTGCGATGTTAGCACCGCTTAAAGTTGCCATATTAGATTGTTTTGCATATGAAATAGCAACACTTTCCATAAAGATTTGAGTTACATTTGTCATTTGTGTTCTTGTAACAAATGTAGCACTTGGAGCAGTTAGTGAAGCAGTTTCACTAATTGCAGGAATATCTCCTTCTTCTCCTGTATAATATTGTCCGCATACGAACTCAACGGAATTTGTATATTTAACATTTCCACTAATTAAATTTAAGAATGGAGTTGATACGTCCGCTTTGTTGTATAAAAGACCTGAATAATTTAATACACTAAATGATTGTACTGTTTCTTGTCCTGTCATTTTTCTTTTCCTCCTTCATTTTTTATTCCCTTATAATCGTGCTACTTCCCTTTGAACATACTACTAATTAATGTTAGAAGATGTTTTTGCTCTTTCTTCTTGAATTTGTCTCATTAATCGAGCTTGTGCAACTTGGTCTTTACTCTTAATTGCTTCTCCGTATTCTTTTACTAATTTATCCATAGTAGCAGTTGAAGCACTACTTCCACCAACTACAGGTTTTGGAGTATCATTTAGTAAATCGGCTTGTGTAGCCTTCTTCACTTTTTCGGCATTAGCATTTAATAATTTTACAACCGAATTAGCATAAGCCAAAGCTCTTGTTTCATCGCTTAAGTCCATTTGGTCTAAGTCTTCTTTATAATCGTTTTCTTCTAATCCCGCTTGTGAGAAAATCTTTTCTACTTTAGCACGATTAGATTCGATTCTAAGATTTTTGATTTCGTTTTCTAATCCAACTACTCTCTCATCTTCCTTTGGCTCTTCTTTTGGTGGCTCTTGTGTAATCTTTGCGCTTAGATTAGCAAGCTCCTCCTCCGCTTTCTTTCTTTTTGCACTTTCTTCGTTAAACTTGTCTTTAGGAATAACTAATGTAGCCATAGCTTTTGCCATAGCGTCAACTCTAGCTTCGTTAGTTGTTAAAGATTCGTCGTTTAACACTTTTAGCATTTCTTCTTTCATTAAATTTCTCCCCGTTCCTTATAGTGATTTATAGTTTCACTCAACTTAAAATTGGAACGTCGTATCTTTATGCTCGATACGATGAGCATATTTTCTAGTGCTACTTGTAAGCACCGTAAAAGAGATGAAGTTTTAGGTAATGCCAACAACCAACAACAATAATAATTTATTTATAAAAGGATTTACTATTCGGATTAATTACAACTAAAACATATATCAATAATAAAGGGGTGAAACCTAATATCATCTCTCTTACGCCACCTACAAGGAGGCGTTATTTTAATTACCGTTATAAATTCCTGTAATTCTCTTAGAACTATCATTCATATCGGTATAGTCATCTTTTTTACTATCGTTTGGCGTATCAGGTATATTAGCAACTGTAGCGGATTGAAGTTTTCTAATAAATGAATTAATCCAACCTTCTTCCCCACCATAGAAGTCCATAGATTTTGTATAGACATCGTTACTATCACTAAATAATCCACTTGTTGCAAATGCAATATCAGGACTAACTCCACTAGTGATTAAGTTACTCATACCCTGAGCTTTAGTTAAGAAGTTATCACTATTATTTCTAGTAGATTTCATTTCTAACTCTTGCATTGTAAGAGTTGTGATTCCACTATTTTGCTTTTCACAAATTCCTAACATTAATTCAACTTCAGGTCTAGAACACATCTTGAAGTTGTTTTCATCTTGTAAAGCTCTTCTATTTGCCATTTCCCAACCATCACTTAATTGTCGAGCCATTCCTGTGTCTCCACCTGATGACTTTTCACTCGTAGTTGGGATTCCAATTATTTGTAATGCGGTATTTAACAATCTATCGTGTAACACTTTTGTGTTATCGTGCTTAATTTCGTTTTGAAGCATTTTTAAATCCGCAGGTCTACTAGGGTCGGCAGTATTTAATTCAACCGCTCCTAAATCTAAAATGTCTCTATATGTTTGCCTATCAATTTCGTTATTGATAAACACTAAAATACTTTGAATGTATTGCTCTAATCCGTCCAAGTCTCCGCTTGATATACGGTTTAGCGCATTGAATATACTCATTACAACTTCAACTATTCCTAGTCTCCATTTATTTAAGTGATATTCAAATATAGGAATTGAGCCTAATATATGATTCTTAACGAATTTAACATCGAATCCGCTAAATGGATTTCCCATAGTAAACTCATAGAATCCTGTTCTTGTATAAATGCTTCCTTTGATTTGACCTGTTCTTACACCTTTACTGAAACTAACTCCAATCAATTTTTCTCCTGTATAGCTTGAATAAACTATAAAAGCGTTCTTACTATCTAGGTTTTTAATTGAAAACGGACTTTCAGGATTCTTTGGCGTAGGTAAAATCAATCTATGAGCAATTCCACTCGTATATAAGCTTTCGGCTAATTCACTATCCTTAGCGTATTTATCTTCCGCCTGAATATAATTATTTAAAATATCAATTTGAGGATTTGCTACATCTCCTTTTTGAATAAATCTATAAGGTGAGCCAAATACATATCCAACCTTGAAGTTAACTACCCAAAAAGCATTATTTTCCAAAACTATATTATTAATAGTTGGTCTTACATCTTTGTGTTTTCCTAAGATTGGTTGATATCCTCGATAGTAATTTTCTAAATAATTAATTTCATTTGTGTTTTGCATATGTAAGCTCCATACATCATTAAGTATCTTGCTTATAATTGCAACCCTCTCGGCTTCAGTTCCCTTGTTTAAGTCTTCTTCAGTATAATCGTCATATAAAACTCTTCTTCCGTAGTATTGAGCTAACTCAGGCCCTATTGTCTTAATTTGGTAAGATGTAGGAATACTTGCTTCGCTTACAACATCGGTATCAGTAGTAGGCTCAGTAGTTTGAGTTTCAGTTGTTTGTTCTTCAACTGTTTGGTTAGTGTCATCAACTACAGTTACATCATTTTCGTCCACTCTATCACTCCTTTTCCTGCTTCCAAATAAAACAAAGGAAGCATAATTCACAAAAAATAAATTCTATGGTTATGCTTCCACGTAGCACCAAGCAAGTAACTAAGGGAAAAACTTACTTGCTCAATTTCCCATTTATCACGTAGTGATAAAAAGACAGTAATAAATTGTCTATGAAACCGAACGGCTTTTCGTCTTTAGAATGGTCTTCTAATTGCTTTGGCTTTTCCAAGCCCTCCATTTTTTAAGATGATTTCACTTGCTACCATACATACGGCGTCAGGAGCGTCATCGTGCTTATTTGGATAGTCAAAAGAGTATTTAGTTAAGTTATCCATAAGTCTTCCTATATCGGTATTTGGTTTAAATAATACTTTGCTAGGAAATACCATTTGTTTTTGCACAATACCCCTATTATTCTTAATTCTTTCTTCTTTTTTTACTGTGTTGAATTTTTCTATAATCTCGCACGCATAATAACCCCTTGCGTGTAACATATCTTCTAGCACTTTCTTTAATGATGTATCAATGTTATTTTCAATTACTAATAAAGTAACTGTATTTTCAATTATTTTATTAACAATTTCTTCGTATAAGTCGTCCATCGGTTTTTGTTTAAATAATGCGTCGACTAAATACCAACTACCGTTAGAATCGTTCTTATAAATCGGCATAGCGACATTATCTTTACCTTTTCTAGCCGTATCTAGTGTTGCAAATGAATTTCTAGTTAAATTATCAGGTAATTCGGTATAAGTTCTTATGATTTCCCAAGAAAACTCTCTTCCTGTAGGAGCTATAGGGTTTTGTTGATATACGCAACTAAATAAGAACGGGTCAGTTGTATCTCTTATTTGTTCCGCTACTTCTTGCGGATATACCTCCGCACAAGTTGTCTTTTCGTTTTCATCTAGCATTGGAACTCTTATTACAACTGTTGTTGAGTTTCTTAAAACAAACGGATTATCAGTTTCCTGTAATTCCTCTATTTTATTTCTATCTTCAATTATTCTATTTAAAATATCTTCTTCGCACCATTGAGTACCGATAAAGATAAAGTTACAATTCATTCCATCACGTCTATTCCACCACTCAGTAAGCCACTTATCATAAATGCCTCTATGAACGGCGTCATTATTTGCTTCCTCCGCACCTTTAGTCATATCATCTAGAATAATTGCAAATGAAGCTCTTTCTCCTGTAGTTGCACCCGAACGAGTACGAGCTATATGACTTGATTTAGGAACGTTTGCGTTTTTAATCTTCCAATCGGATTCCCTCTCTATTGCAAATGGTTTTCCTTCATATAGTTTAAATAAAGGAAACACCTCACTAAAATCAGGACTACATAAATATCCTTTTACTGTTCTAGAGAATCCTAATACTAATTCCTCGGAATATGAAAGTCTTAATATAGAGTTATCAATAGACACCCCCATAGCCCACGCACTATATAAAGTGGCTATGTAACTTTTTCCATAAGATGGAGGGTACGAAACTACTAAATATTGTAATTGAGGATTGAAAGCTATCTCATTTAATGCGTCTACATATGGTTTTAAAACATTTCTTCTTTTGGCGTAGACTTTCTTAGGTTGAGTCCACTCCATATAATCAATAAAACATTCAAAGTCTCTTCTAGCACAAAAAGCATAAGCTTGTTTATAATATTCAAAAAAAGAAGCCATATATTCTAGGCTTCCTTTTTCAACTAATTTATGTAAACAAGGGATTAACCTTCTCTTAGCAACTCTACAGGCTTTTAGTTTGTCTTCTTCATACCAACTTTCTAGCACTCCGAACATATCTCTACACCAAACCAACTTATCCTTTTGAGCCATTTTAGAATTTAAAATAGCTAGAATGTCACTAAAAGTTTGCTCTACTTTGTCTTCTTTTTGTGGTAAGCCTTTGATTTGTATTTTATCTCCGACTTTTAACGCCATTTTTACTTAATATCCCTAAAATCAACGAATAAATCGAGATTCTTTACTGAATTATCTTTTCTTTTTTCAAATTCCTCTAAAAGCATTTTATAAGCACCTTTACAGTCTTTTGAATTACTAAATGTCTTTAAAACCATACCATTATCACCTAAAATCATTGTTTCTAGGTCAGTATCGAAGAAATATTCTCTTTCTACGTTGAATTTTTCAAGATATTTTTGCATATTTGCTTCAGTTAAGCCTTTTTCTTGTTTTTCAATCCCATCTAGGTATTTAACCTGTAATTTAAACTCTTTTGCAAGCTCTTCAATAGAGATTCCTGCTTTTTCACGTAATTTTTTGGCTTGTTCTCCATATATTTGCTTAGGTTTTCTTCTTCCTATACCTAAATATGAAGTTTTACCGAATAAATTACCATCTTCACTAATAAATAATATTTCCATAAGTTCCTCCCTTTAATTTTTAATTGGCTTCGGAGATTAGACTCGAACTAATACTGTCAGGAGTCAAAGTCCTGTGTGTTTACCAATTCCACCACTCCGAAATATGGTTGCTCGAGTCGGATTTGCACCGACGACCTTTTGGTTATGAGCCAAACGAGATAACTACTTCTCT
>Ga0326512_10000239_pt1 | contig 46990 bp, 57 predicted proteins | sample 1_2617_0518_D_FD_203652 | JGI IMG/M metagenome (GOLD analysis project Ga0326512, IMG submission 203652) | Bovine rumen microbial communities from UC Davis, California, United States - 1_2617_0518 | ecosystem: Host-associated > Mammals > Digestive system > Stomach > Rumen | place: USA...
TACACGGGCTTGGGTATGTAACCTATCCGAAGATGTTGCAGTTACCTTTGTATAGTGTAGACAGTAGCAGTTGGAAAGCTGCGTCCCTGCGCTTTGGCAGTCTGCAGTACTTTGACAACGGCCTCAAAGCAATATCATATCGTGATATAATGAGAGGCAAAAGCTATCTCACATTGTTACAACGACAGGTGTTGAACAACCTCGGCATCACTCCGTCGATATTTATGAAGGACGAGTACCACAGAGGCAGCTACAGCATTGAATGCTTAGCAGGTATACAAGCAAATATCGCTTTGCAAAAAATATGCAAGCGAAGCAAGTTAGACTATTTCCTTGCTGCATCCAATCAGATGGACGTGGAAAAAATTGTCTATGTAAACGAAAACTATCAAAACCTCAACTACGAGAAATTTAGAAAAGAGTTCGTAAGATGAGAACGAGCATCATAGTAAGGCTACAAGTGGAGGGATTGCACCAGTGGAAGGGGTGCGACATCGAGGATGTGATGTTCCTTGCCGAGCCACACCGCCATATCTTCCATATAGAGTGCAGGAAGAAGGTATCGCACAACGACCGCGACATTGAAATTATCTGCTTCAAGCGCAGCATTCAGAGATACCTCGCAGAAACATACGCCAAAGGCGGCATAGTATGCAACTTTGGAGGCATGTCGTGCGAGATGATAGCAATGGAACTAACCAAAAAGTTTAACCTTACCTACTGTTCCGTCTTGGAGGACAACGAAAACGGCGCAGAGGTAGTAAGCGAATAACGACTATGATATACTTGCCGCTGGAACATATCGAGCAACGCTACACAACACACATGGACCGGGATATAAGAGAATATCTCGACAGGAAAAAAATTGTGTACACATACCTTGAACCGAAAGTGTTTAGCCACGAGATAAAGCACGGCAGCTTTTTGGATGCCGACAACACCGTGTACCGTCAGTTCTATCAGATGCAGCAACTTATAGAGCTAATACAGAAGGGCGCGATTAAAGAGGACGAAACACTCTTTGTGTCCGACATCTGGAACTTTGCGCTCATGTGCATACCCTACCTTAACTTCTTTTCGGGCTATCACCTCAAGGTGCGCGGGTTGCTTCATGCAGGCAGTTTCACGGACACAGACTTTGTACGTCAGATGGAACGTGTGTACAAAGGCTTTGAAGAGAGTCTCTTTGACATCTGCGACAAGATATACGTAGGGAGCAATTTTATCAAGAACGACGTAGTGCAGAAACGCTTCGTAGACATCAATAAGATTGTAGTAACGGGTCTGCCACTCGACTTCCAAAGCATGGAACGTTACAAAACAGACGCGCCTAAGGAAAGCATTATCGTATTCAATGGGCGAAATGTGGACGAAAAGCAGCCATATCTATTTGAATTACTGCAACAAAAACTCCCACAATACAAGTATGTTAATACACAAAAGGAGGGGCTGAGTAAAGACGAGTATTATCAACTTCTGTCCCGCGCGAAATGTATCGTAAGTTTCGCCCTTCAAGAAAACTTTGGATATGGTGTGCAAGAAGCGGTGAATCTTGGATGTATCCCTGCACTACCAAACCGGCTAGCGTACAAAGAGCAGTTTGATAGCAAGTACCTGTATAACAACTTTGACGAATGCGTAGAATTGGTTAAAAGGATTATGTGTGGTAAAATCCCACAGACTGCACCGATTGTCAAAGATAACGATAGTATATTTGAAGTTTGGTTTAAAGGTATGTGATAATAAGCAATAGCAAAAAATAATAAGATTCGCCATGTATTACCTATCAAAAAGAATGGAAATCGCAGGAAGTCATCACCTGTGCCTCAATTATCAAAGTAAGTGCAAAAACTTGCATGGCCATAATTGGATTGTGACTGTGTTTTGCAAAGCAGAAAAACTTAACGAGTACGGGATGGTCGCAGACTTTACTCACATAAAGAGAGATATACACGACCGCCTCGACCATCAAAACCTCAATGAAGTTCTGCCAGTGGATAACCCCACAGCTGAAAACATCGCCAAATGGATTTGCGATCAAATACCGCAGTGTTACAAAGTGTCGGTACAAGAGAGCGAAGGCAATATAGCAATCTACGAAAAGGATTAACTGCATCAATAAATGAAGATGTGACAATGGATAAAAGATACAAAGTAAACGAGATATTCTACTCTATACAAGGAGAAGGGTATCACACAGGGCAGGCGGCTATCTTCATTCGCTTGTCGGGATGCAATCTTAATTGTTCGTTTTGCGACACGACACACCAAGACGGAACGATGTACACCGCCGAAGAGATATGCCGCGAGATAAAGGATTTCCCTGCCCACCTTGTAGTGATCACTGGTGGGGAGCCTTCATTGCAGATAGACGACGAGTTAATTGAACGCCTCCACGACACAGGGCATACCGTAGCCGTAGAAACCAACGGCACACGACCGCTACCGCATACCGTGGATTGGATAACGCTCTCGCCAAAAGACATGTTCTGCAAGAACGCCGAGCCTGTGCTTGATCATGTCGAAGAATTGAAGGTGGTGTACGATGGAATGCAATTCCGAACTTACGACACTATACATGCCAAGCACCGCTATATCCAGCCATGTGACACCGGTGACATGAAAAAGAACTGCATTATCAACGAAAAAACCGTAGAATTCGTAAAAAATAACCCTCAATGGAAAATATCGCTTCAAACGCAAAAGATATTGAAAGTGCGGTAAGGCAACTGCTTATCGCTATCGGTGAAAACCCAGATCGCGACGGGCTGAAAGGAACGCCCGACCGTATCGCTCGCATGTACTGCGAGATATTTCGAGGATATGAAAAAGAAAAAAAGCCAAAGATAACGACCTTCCCCAATGAGGATGGCTACAACGGAATGGTGTTCGACAGCGGCGACTACTATTCAATGTGCGAACACCACATGCTGCCATTCTTTGGGAAGTACTACTTTGCGTACATCCCCAGTGAAAACGGTCGCATCCTCGGAATATCAAAAGTAGCGCGTGTTGTGGGCTACTGCTCGGCACGTTTGCAACTACAAGAACGCCTTGCAAAAGATATTGTGACTATGCTATCGTCTGCACTGGATGACAACCATGGAGGTATGGCTATCGTGATGAAAGGCATCCACATGTGCAAATCAATGAGAGGCGCACGAAATAGCGGCCCGATGACAGCAACATACTTAACGGGGGCTTTTCTTAACGACGAAAAACTTCGGAGAGAGTTCTACAAACTCATAGACATGCAGTAGTATGGGGAAGATATACGATTATCTTGAAAGTCATGACTTCAACGAAACCGTTATGTTAACTGGGTTCGATGATGCAGTTATAGGAATAACCTATGACGAGCAACTTGTCTATGACTACGAAAAAATGATAAAGATTCACAGAAAGAATGCCAGTTGCGATCGGCAAGAAGCCATTGAATATATTGACTTTAATGTCATAAATGCAATAAGAGGCATGGGCGAGTATGCTCCCATCTTAATGTTTGCAATAAAGTAATATAGACATGAACGACGAGAACATCATTCCGCACCAGTTTACCGCGGAGACAGCGCGAGAGAAAGGTAGGAGAGGAGGCCTTGCAGCCGCAAAGAAGAAAAGAGACAAGAGAATGTGGAAGGAGATAGCCGATGACATCGCCAGCCGCATCCTTGTCGATGCAAAAGGCAATGTTGCCCTTTCACCTATCACGGGCAAGCCGATGAGCATCCGCGAGGGCATCAGTACGAAGTTGCTGCAAGAGGCGCTGAAAGGCAACCTAAAAGCCATTAGCATGCTCTTCGACATATCGGGAGAGAAAATAGTCAATAACCAAGTTACGGGTAAGGACGGCAAAGACCTCTTCGCCACGATGACTGAGGAAGAGTTGCAAAAGAAGAAGGAGGAACTTCTGCGCAAGTTGAGTTAAAGGGATGGGTAACAAGCAGGCCATAGTGGAAGATATACTGCAATATGAGGAAATGCTGACGCAGGTCGCAAGGACGAGCCTGCTGCGTTTCACATTTGCCACTATGCCAACTTTCCACCCTGCCGACTTCCATCGCAAGTATTACGACGTGCTGACACGGTTTGCACACGGCGAGATAAAGAAGTTGATGGTGTTCATGCCACCTCAACATGGCAAATCGGAGGGTAGTACGCGTCGATTGCCAGCCTTTATCGAGGGACTAAACCCGGATTGCAGGGTGGCTGTCATATCCTACTCCGCACCCAAAGCAAGAAAGTTCAACAGAGAGATCCAGCGCATCATAGATACGCCGGAATACAGAACGGTATTCCCAGAGACGACTATCAACGGCAAGAACGCTCGCGACAGCATACACCAGTATATACGCACGGCTGACGAGTTTGAGATTGTCGGGCATCACGGCAGTGTCAAAACCGTGGGCGTTGGCGGTCCGTTGACTGGCGACCCTGTGGATGTCCTTATCATGGATGACCTTTACAAGGATGCTGCCTCGGCATGGTCGCCGACGGTGAGGGAGAATATACAAGACTGGTACGACACGGTAGCCGAAACGCGCTTGCATAACGACAGCCAGCAGCTGATTGTGTTCACTCGTTGGCATGAAGATGACCTTGCAGGTGTTCTGATACGTCAGCAAGGCGAGTACGACGAAGAGCAGAACCCCGACGGGTGGGTTATCATCACCTATCCCGCTATCAAGATAGGCGCACCGACGGAATACGACACTCGCAAGGATGGTGAGCCACTGTGGCCGGAAAGGCATTCGCTGCATAAGTTGGAGGCTATTAGGGCGAGAAACGGCTTCGTCTTTGAGAGCCTTTATCAGCAAAACCCGAAACCCGTCGAAGGTTTGATGTACTCGCAGGGCTTCCGCACATATAGCACCATACCGGCATCGCGGCACCATATCATCAAAGCTTATTGCGACAGTGCCGATACTGGAGCCGACTTCCTGTGCGACATCATCTATGTGGAGACCGAGACGGCTAACTACGTCCTTGACGTGCTCTATACACAGAAGCCTATGGAGTACACCGAGCCCAAGACCGCAGAGAGGTACACGAAGTATAATGTGCAACGCGCCATCATAGAGAGCAACAATGGAGGGCGCGGCTTTGCTCGCAATGTGGAGAGCCAGTGCCGTATGATGGGCAACAATACGACGCGCTTCACATGGTTCACCCAGACGCAGAATAAGCAAGTGCGCATCTTCACCCATAGCGCCGAGGTGCAAAACCTCACATACTTCCCCGAAGGTTGGGAACGGCTGTGGCCGGAGTTTCACACCGCCATCATGGGCTACCTCAAAGAGGGAAAGAATGCTCACGACGACAGTGTCGACGCCCTTACGGGAACAGTTGAACACCGCGATATGTCGTCGAAGGAGAACGAGGCGGCATTAAGGAATTTGATCAGGAGATAAAAAACGAACAATAAAAAAAGATAAACCATGCCAGTTAAAGAAACATTAAAGACCATCTGGCAGCTTCTCGGGAACGAGATGAAGGCTGCCGTAGGCTACCAGCAGAGCTTTGAGAAACTGCTGGAGAGTAACGACGTAAGCCGAGCCATCAGTATGTTGGAGAACAGGGGACGCGCCGCTATGCTCAACCTATCCAACTACCACACCGACACGCACGTCATCAAGCAGCGTCCGGGGCGCAACATCTACAACAAGAAAGGAGAGTTCCTTTACACCAAGGAACTTAACACCATAGCCATCCCCTATCAGAAGTTCATCAACGAGGTGGCACTGGTGTTTCTCTATGGCCGGCCGGTGCTGTGGAAGAACGCCACGAAGAACCCTTACCAAGAGGAGCGTGAGCGTCTGGCCAAGTTGCGCAACACCATAGGCAACTACGACGACCCAGCCGCCAACGAGGAACAACGAGCCGAGGCCATGCAGGCAATGCAAGAGGCCAAGATGAACCTCGAGCAGCTGGAGAAGCGTATCGACGAGATTGATGCCGAGACCGCCAAGAGCGACGCGGCCTACGGCAAGTTGATGGAAGAACTGCATCAAGCGAGATTCGATGCCCACTTGCGAGAGGCAAAACGCTATGCCGGTGCCGAGGGGTGTTCGGCATTGCTCTTCCACACGTACCAGCAGGACGGCGAGGCGAAGATGCTCATCCGCACACTGGCCAAGAGCAAGAATGATGACATATACACCCTTTTCGACCAGTATGACCGACTGGTGGCTTTCGCATGGGGCTACAATACGCGCGACATCAATGGCAAGTCAGTGCGACACTATGACATATATACGGCTAACACCATCTACAACTGCGAGCAGAACAAGTTTGGCAAGTGGGAGTCGAACCCAAAGCCCAACCCCATCGGCAAGATACCCGTTATCGTGTTTATCCAAGAGGTGGAATGGGAAGGCGCCGAGACGATGATTAACCGCGTGGAGAAGGCTTTCAGCATTAATGCTGACAACATCGATGACTTCGGCTCGCCTGCCATTGTGGCCACCGGAGCTATTACCAATAGTGATGACATTGCTGCACAAGAAGAGGAGAGCAAGGTGTTTGAGTTACGCGACGGCGGCGACCTCAAGTACCTTGAACTTGACAACATCGGTGCTGCCCGTAAGGAAGAGATAGCGATGCTGGAGAGTCAGATAATGGAGAAGACGTTTACGCCGACGATCACTCTCGAAGCCCTGCGAGGCTTGAGCAATGCCAGCGGTGCTACGCTGAGGACTGTGATGATGCTGGCTAACATCAAAGCCGACCGTCGCAAGGATAGCCACGACGGCCTTCTCTCGCGCACTAGCAGTCTGATGAAGTCCATCATGGGAAACGTCCTCGATGTGAAGAACAAGACACGCTACGACGGCCTTGTCATCGAACATGAGTTCCAAGAGCCTTTCGGTTCCGATGTGGCGCAGACATTCAACGACCTCATCCGTCAGTACGGAGCAGGGGCTATCTCCATCCGTACCGTGCTGGAGCAGTCCTACCTCGTTCCCAATGCCGAGAAGGAGCTGGAGCGCATGAAGAAGGAGCAAGAAGAGGCCGACGAGCGCAAGCGCGAACAGATGGTACAAGATGCTTTTGCGATGGCAGAATAGGAGGAGAGTATGGCAAAAGCAAGCGGTGGAACAAAAACGTCAACGTGGCGTAGTGGTACGTCACGAATAAGCGCACCACGAACCGTACTCGGACTATCATCGCCGAAATACGGGATGCCTGCTGGCACGGTAGAGCGCAGAGAAACCAAATCTGATAGGATCGCTGAGCAATTGAAAAGCTTTCGTGACTACATTAGGGATAATGACACTGGGGGAAGTCTTGGGTTGATAGGCAACGACTATGTGATATTCCACATGAAAGGCGACAGCAGTTCTGACGGCCATCCTTATGACATCACACTTCAGCGCGGTGACGATATGTTGCCGAAAGGAATCAGAGCGTCGCAAATACGCGCTATAGACTATTGGATGAGTGGTGATACAGGAGGTACCAACATACTAGCCACACGAAACGCTGAAATCGTTACAGAGCGGTACCCCGGAAGCAAATCGAGGAAAACAACGATATACAAACGTAAGAAATGACCGACATAGACATCATACAGAAAGACACGTTATTCCCGACGGACAACGATCTTGAAATCCCACTGCTGCGCATGGACGTTCAGCCAAAGGTGGTGGAGATACCTTTTGTGTGCTTCGGAGAGCAGAGGCGCACATTCGATATGAACAACCAAGGCACTTTGCACTTCTACACCGACGACTACCGTTTCAGTGCCATCTACGATCATCCCGAAAAGGTTTTGCAGCACCACCCTGCCAACATTGTGGAGCCAAACTTCTCACTCTTCAACGAAACACCCATTGCCTTTGGCATGCAGGCGGTGTACAAGAAACGCCTTATCGCTCGCAAGATGCAGGAGGTGGGTATAGGTGTGTTCGTGGACTTGAATGTGGCACCGAAGTTCTACAAGCTGAACCTTATAGGAGTTCCGCAAGGATATGGTGCGTTTTGTACAAGAGGCTATAGCGACAGAGTGAATCAGTTGGAATTCGAGTTGGAGATAGCAAAGTATGTCGCCAACGGCAATCCACTGACATTCGTTGTCTATGGTGGAGGAAGCATAATCCGTAATTTCTGCAAGGAGCATGGTCTTGTGTATGTCACGCCAGTCATCGCCATCAAGAACAAACTGAAATCCTTTGAAAAGATGAAAGACACCATCGCTTTCTTCGGTCAGCCGATGCAGTTGCCGCAACGCAATATACCTACTGCTGAAAAACTCTATGCCAAGCAGGTCGAGGCGTTCAACGCCCCTATGCAACTTGGCAGCGAAACGGAATGTACGATCGAGAATATGTAAGAATCATTCATTATTAATCAATAAAAGAAAAGTTATGGTAACAATCGACATCATCGGGCTCATTAAGCAGCTCGCCGTGGCCATCCCCGTTATCCTTGTGGCCACACAGACAATCACAGCTGCCTTACATGGAGCGTTCAACATCGAAAATCCCAACGTCAACCACGTTATATCGTGGGTGGTGGCCATCCTCGGAGGGCTTGGCTTTGTAGCCTTCAACGGCCTTGATTTCGGCTTGCCTACGGCATGGAACTACGTCATTGGTGGTGTGGCGGGACTCATTACTGGCGGTGCCGCCAACGGCGTGTACGACTGGCCTGCCGTGAAGCGCATCTTCGATGCCATCACCAGCATCTTCTCACGCAAGTAGTCTACCGTGGCGAAAAATATCACCAAAGAGGATGAAAAACCTGTCTACGGCACTTGTAGGCAGTGCTCTTTGTCATACGACTACCACGAGCGCACTGCATATCCGCCTCATGACTTCTTCATGTGCAAGTGTCCGCACGAGAGGTGGAGCCAGTTCCTAGACAAGATGTGCGTCAACGAGCATTTCATCAGTCGAACAAAGTAAACAAATTTCATCTTTCATTTCTTGCGAGGGGTGTCACCAGTGATGGGGCACCCCGTTTTTTTATTCTTTTATAATCAATGCCTAATCCGTATAGTAGAGTGATAGTGTGCAAAATATCGTGTGAAATGAGCAAAAAAATTAAAAAATAGGCCATGAAAGCACAAAAAAACACTGCAAAACAATGCGTTATGATAAAAAAAATATAATTTGCAAAACATTAAAAATCAAGGCAATACAAAATATTTGCAAAAAAATTAAAAAAAAATTTTGTCATATTATAAATTTTTATTATTTTTGCAACAAGAAATTAAAACAAAACATAACAACCTAAACAACAAAATTATGGATTTAGAAGACAAATTACATTTAGAAAACAAATTACAAGAGATTTATGAGAGATACCAAGCTCTCGATTCAACCCAAAATCGTGGTACTGATTTTATGAATTGTATAATAGAGCTTTTGAAAGAACGGCTAAATAAAAGAAGATATACATACAATCAGGGTTATTGGCTTCTCACACAGATAGACAGAATTTGGCGTTCATTTGCCAAGAAAAACAACTTAAACCCAGATTTCTTCCGCCACAACTACATCATTCCTCGGTGCTCGAAGATGTTTTCCGGCAAAGCGTACTTCAAGATAACAGAACAAGAACTTGAAAAGTACGGACAAAATTGACAAGCGTATTAAAAGAACTTATGTAAATAACCTTAAAACACAGATAACGATGGAACAGATTGTATTAATCAACACATCCCGCGATGGGTACAGTGTCAGTCAAGTAAGAAGAACAATGACGGTTGAAGAGCTCATTGATTGCCTACGGGAGTTTGAGCCGGAGGCAAAGGTGTACTTGGGTTTTGATAACTGCTACACATACGGTGGAATCACAAGGTATGATATCGTAGAAAAGTACACAGAAACGGAAGAGGATGACGAATGATCAAAACGACAGAGATATGAAAACAACTAAGATTGAGAAGTGCATAATGGCCATGTGTGCCGCCTATATCATCGGCAGACTTGCCGTAAGTCTAATCTTTAACATTTGAAGCCATGACACAGAATGAGATAAACCGAGTGATCAAGATGGTGGATAGGTTCAACGCCGACCTCGATGCATACGCAGCCGTCAGTGGCGAATACGAACTTCCGGAGATTGACAGCACCGTAATAGGGTATTCGGTGGTAAACAAGTACACCTACAAGGTGTCGAAGAATGGCACCGCGATAAAGGTGTACGACTGCGACGGGATAGAGTTTGACATACCAGTCATAGAGAGCGTAGCCTACGATGAGTTGAAAGAGGCTCTCAAATACGACCGCCGCCGCCTCAGCAAAGCGTGGCGAGTGTGGAAGAGCGAGAACCCGGACAGTGAACTGGAGAAGGACGAAGAATAACTACAAACCTAAAGCAATGGAATTCAAGTATAATGATGGTGGCCGCTCACAATACTTCAAGGCCAAGAATGTAGACGATTGCGTTGTGAGAGCAATCGCAATAGCAAAGGGACGTGACTACAAAGAAGTGTACGATAAGGTGTGGAAAATCGTAGGATATAGCCCTCGAAACGGGATAAAGCATAAAGATGTCCGTAGCGTAATGGAGCTTTATGGATTCAAGTGGACTTCGTGCATGGGCATAGGTACTGGGTGCAAAGTACACATGACAGAGAGCGAATTGCCCAAGCATAAGACTATTGTGGTTAACCTTAGTGGTCACGTAAGTGTGGTGGTGGATGGCGTGATAAACGACATCTACGATCCCAGCAGAGGAGGAACGCGATGTGTGTACGGATATTGGACGATAAGGTAATTGGGGGCGATGGTGCAAGGCCAGCGGTGGTTCGACTCCACACGCCTCACAAGCAATCGATTGAACGGCGGATGAATTTCGTAATCAGTTCCTTTGAAGATTACCGCCTCAACAAAAACTTGAAAGAGAACGATGCCACTTGGGCATACACAAGCGTCGAGACCCAGACAAACCCCGGCTGGCAGCACGGAAGTAGACGGCATTTTTAAACAGACTAAAAGCAACGAAAGATGAATTATTTTGAAGCAGTTATGGAAGAATGTGGCTACAAGCCAATGACAACCTTTTGGATGGATTTCACTATCGCGGACAAATTCGGCATCAATGCCATTAAGGACACTTTCCAGCGAGCCTTTGAGGGGTGGAAGTACGATGTCAAGTATCTTACAGAGCTAGTGATGGTTCTCAACCACAAGATTTGGTACTGGTATAAGAAGGACGAAGCCAAGGCAAAGGTCTATGACGAACTGTGGCGCGAGGCCGATGTATGGTGTAGTGAGAACTTGACTGGAGAGGATGCCGACTATTACTTTCAGACAACCGACTAAAAGACGATCAAGATGAAGAAAGATGTTATCTCGTATTTAATTGACAACACAGAACTTTTCGACTTTATGGTCTTGTGTCTAAAATCACAAGGAGGCGTTGTGCGGTTTGTTGATAAACCGTTTTGCTTTAGTGATGGTCAATGTGACTATAAAGTGTATGAGGTGTTCCTTGAGGACGGCGGAGTGCATATCATGTACACAAGCGAAAAAGATAAAGTGTTTGACGGAGTGGAAGTAGATCATCTCGATGATGTGAGAATTCCGCCACAAGATTACAATCTGTTGGGGAAAGCCGTAGTCGTGAAAGTATGCGGAACAGCCAATCTGAAGGAGTTGATACGGAAATGGGTAGTCGATAACTTTTGCATTGATTCAATGATTCGCTCATATCCTCAAAAAGCGTTTGGCGAATGGGCTTCTGACTACGACAACCAGTTATATACCGAAGATGCAAGAGAGGCGTACAGAGAAGAAGATGAAGAATGCGAAGAGGAACTTGATTAGCGGCATGCAAAATCCGCTCGCTAACGCAACAAAAAGCAATGCAAATATATTTTAATACAACAGGCGTAGAACGCCGCTTAAATGGCGGGAAAACGCAATAAAAAGAGCCAAAATACGTTATCAGTATAAATATCAACCAAAAAACGATTTAATTACGATGAAAACCTTACAGACTAAAAGCTACATCTTCCGTGTGGAAGAGGAGGATGGGAAGGTTGTCCTTTATGTCGTCGCCAGTCATGTCTTTGGCGGCAAATGGAACCTTATCAATGAGAGTAACCCATGGCAAGGCACAGACAGCCTTGTTGGGAGTTATGGCGGTAGTGCCAAGATCTTGGCATCGTGCAGAGAGCAGACGCTTGATGACATAAAGGCGTATATAGAGCGTCGCAAAGACGAAGGGAAGCGTCAGATGGAGAGCGAAGCAGAGAAGGCGGAAGCGCGACGGATTGAGATAGAGGACGAGTACCGGAGAGTGTTCAGTAACGAGCCCACCGTCACAAACGCAGACAGCGTTTATGTCTTGCTTCGGTATCTGAACAGCAAGAACTGGGGGTCGTGGGTTTTGCCAGCCATGACGATCGGCTATTCTTGCCATCAGTACGACTGCGACGGCAGGATGGCGACCACCATCAAGCTTGACGAGCCGATACGGGTGGCCGGTGAAGAAGGAACGATGTTTCAGTATGGTGCGCCACGCGGTCACCTTGCCAAGTACCGCCGTACTGTGCCGATAGAGGACTGAAAAGAGTCGCAAGTAAAGTAAGTTTCAAGAAAAGATTTTATTATCACATGAAACCGGTATATAAGTACTATAAAGGAGAATCTGAGTGCCCAAAGGAGTTCCTTGGGAAATCAAGCGAGAAGTTTTGGTATGGAGAGAAGGTATCTTCTTCACCTTTCTCTAAAGAGGCTGTGTTTGACGAATGGGTGAAACGCGCGGACGAAGCGAGGCGTAATGCTCCTCCAATTAAGCAGTACATCATGGACAAGTACACCGATGCAGAATTGGCGGTGCTGCTTTTTATAACTTACCTATATGCAACGCACTGCCCTATGAAGGATTTAAGCTGGACCTACGAATACGGGCTATAATATGTATTCTACTACCGCTCCTCTTTCGTAGTAGAATAGTTTTATGCCCTTGCCGATAAGCCTTTTGATAAGGTCGAGGGTAATAAGATTGTCTGGCCGTGATTTGAAAACCATGCTCTCAACATCGTCGATAGTAAGATTGCCATGATATTGCAGCTCAACATATTGTGTCAACTTTTCATTTTGCCACTGAAAGAGTTTTTTCGGGTCAGATGCTTTCGGCTTGTATTCTGTAAGTATGAAATCAAGTGATTCAATCTTAGGGTCAGATGTCAAAGAAGGTTGGTAATCGAGACCCAAAGAATCGTCAAAAGTCCATGTGCATACGACTCTGTCTTTCTTGAACCTCACCTGTGTGTTGCCGTACCATGTAAGGTTGTGCTTGATAGCATTAAGCATGTTGTGGTCGAGCAAGTGACCATATTTTTCATACTCATGCCGTTCCAACTGGTTGGATAACAAGTCACCCAAACCGAACATCTTATGTGCTGCTATTAACCGTGAATTGCTTGTGCTTATCTTGCCTGTTGTCTTTCCGGGTTCATACAATGAGCCGTTAGATGTTCCGCTCTGAAACTGATTGTAGAAACCATTTTTATAGACGCTCTCAAGTACATCGGAATCTATATCCATGCCGAAGTCATTGTCTTTAAACAGATCAAAGAGGACTTTTTCAATCTCATCGCGGGAGGGCTCAAAGTCGGGATTTGTTCTAGTGAACTTCTTAATGGCATCGTCAAGATGTTCGAGAGTGCGTGGGAAATTGGTACCCATCTTCTTTTTGATGTCGTCAAGTGTCACCTTGCCGAAAGAGCCAAGGCTAACCGACCCGCCACGCCTATTCATGATGCTCGCCATTCTTTGTTCTGCTTCTACTATGGCTTCTTCTATAACTTGGGTAGGAGCGTCAGAAGAACGGAATGTTTCTGCGGTATTCAGTAATTGCTTGAAGTCAGATGACTTGGTTTTGAACCCTTTTAATATGGCCAAGCGTTTATCGAAGTCTTTGTACTTCTCTCGCAGCAGTTCCGCGCCGTGCAACGTGGATTCTATATAAGCCTTGTCCCCACTTGCTATGCGTAGCGATTTGGCCTTTGAGACGAGAGAATCGTATATAGAAGAGACATGCCCATACGATTCAGCATCACTTATCATGCCGTCAATATTGCTCCAAGCGGCATTCTCTTCATAGAATATTGCTTTCTTGCGATAGGCTGATTCCGCGACTTCCCATGTAGAGTATTTCTTATGGTCACGAACCCAGTTCGCCTCGAACTCCATTTTGTCTTTGAGTGTCCGATAGCCCTTGTAGTCACGTTCGTAATCGGCAATCCTCTTTTCAACGGCTTTCTTAGTGCTTTGCAGTTCCGCAATAATGAACCGCTTGTGCCATTCATGTACATCGGGAATAACGTCGCTCAGTTTTCTCTCAAGTTGTTTCTGTTGGAGAATGGCTTTCTTCACATCTTCCAAAGACGAACGTAGCTTATCCATTTCAGATGGGACATAGTAAGGCTTAGAAGTAACGGCCTTTATCAAGCCATTCAATTTGCTTGCGTCTACCTCCGTGTATTCATTGGCAATCTTGAGAATGTTGGATGACCGTTTGGTCAGCCTCTCGTAGATCAGCAGACGCTCATGACGTTCTTCGTTCCTGCTCAAGATGTCGGCAACCATTTCGTTAGTTCGGCCTTGGTGCCGTTGTCTTGCCATGTCGATGGTCGATGGTGCAGGTTGACCAAATACATTCATTTCATATTTGCCGTCTACGACACTTCCATTGTCCCTTAGGAAGTAAGGCAGTTGCCGCCCTTGATCAATGCTTTGCTGTATTCTGTCTTCATTTTTTGCCACCCATTCCTTGTAGTTGTCCGGCACGTCTGTCACTCGGCCTGCCACTGGCACCGACGCAGGGTCTTGCCCCTTGATAATAGCGTCCGCCATGGCGTCCACCTCTTCGGGTGTGGCAAGGATAGGCACTTGAAAACACATGCATTGTGGGTGCCATCCTACCCACTTGAACTCCTTTGGGTATCGGCCAGCGAGCAAGTCGCAGATGTCCTCTTTGTGGGCGGGGTTGCTTGTGGTGCGTATCTCGAAACCGAGGACGAAAAGCTCCGTCTGGTATCGCTGGAGGTCAGCCGTGCGGTAAGCTATGTTGGTGGATGTACGTGTGTAGCGGAGAGCGTTCTTATATGAAGAGTGATATACACCCTGCCCTGTGGGGTAGTCGCGCGGGTCGGCATCGAACCATGATGTTGACCCGTCTTTGTTTCTGACGCGCTTCTTCCACTTGCGGCCGTACATAGTTCTGCCGTCTGCATCCACACCTGTCTTGATGCGGAAACGGCGGAAGCAGCTGTCAGGGTCGTTAAGATATTGTTCTATCAAGCCAGCCATCTGTTTCGCTGGCATACCCTCCATCATGGCTTGCTGAACGGCCGTTTCCATTTGTCCGAGGACGGCACCGTTCCATACCCTTGTGGAGTGAGTGATGTTGTCCGACGCCGTTTCTGTCATGTAGAGTAGCGCGGCATTGCCTGAGGATATGCGAGGGGCGAAAGCTTGCCATACTTCTTTCTTGACGTTACTGCCGAGCACCTGTTTCAGCAGGCTCTCGTGAGCCTTGTAGGCGGCACCAAACTCGTTCTCAATGGCGAGGTTGATAGTCTGCTGAATCTGTTGTTCCAAGCGTGTCATGATACGGTCTACGTCGCTGAACTTGCCGAACTTTTCAAATGAAAAGACCAAGTTGGGGTCGTAGTCCAGCATAGAGAACTCCATTGATATCTCCTTCAAGGCTTGGTCGTAAAGCTCGCGCACCGCACTGGAGTAGCGCAAAGAACGGCGGATATACTCATTCCGCAACTTTCTGAAATCCATTCCTGCCATAACTATTCAAGAGTGATTAATTCGATGGTGCAGTACTTGTTGGCGTAAAAACCGCGCTCGTTGAAGCGGTAGTTACGCAGCGATTGTCTTGTGACACCGATGTCGTTAGGGTGCATCTTTGCATAAAGGTCGGATAGCGACGCGAAATACCAGTCCATCTTGCCCTCCTTAGGCTTATGGAGGTGGAGATATACAATTTTATCATCTTTCTTTGCCATAAGGCGTAAAAATTGGAAATCGGTGCTTAATTGCTGATAACTATTTTTGTTACAATTTTGACGTTCGGACATAACAATAACGTGATAATGAGTAAAAAAGTATAATCAATGTTATAAAGATTTATTATTTTTGTCACGAAGTTTAATCAATAAAAAAACACGATGAACAAGATTTTGCAGGACAAAGTGAAAGGCAAATGCAAGGACATGGGCCTTTCGGAAGAGTATGTCATCGGAATAACCGAAAAGCTCGGTGGCACCGTGGCAGACGATTCAACGGACGAAACCGCGATTGAGACTGTTGCCAATCAGATTGTAGAAATCGCCAGATTGTCGCAGGGCGAGGCTACGCGATGGGTGAACAAGAACAAGCAGAAGAATGAGCCTCCGAAACCGGAACCTCCGAAGCCGGAACCTCCGAAACCCGAACCTCCGAAACCCGAACCGACTCAGCAGACGGTGAATGTGGAAGAGGCCGTGAGGAAGGCTATGGAGAGTTACACCGCCACCTTCGATCAGCGTGTCAAGCAACTGGAGGAGCAGAACGCTAACCTGCTGGCCGAAAAATCCAAAGCCGAGCGCACGGCATCCATCAATGCTGCCTACGCCAAGCACAGCATTCCCGATGTACTCCGTGAGTATGTCACCGTGCCGGACAGCGTGGAGGCGAAGGACATTGACAGCTACGTCGCAGGGATGTCCCAAAAACTTGTCACTCTCCAACTTCCGAAGTTGCATGGCGGAATCAAGACAGGCGCGGGCGAGGTCACCAAGGAGCAGACCGATGCCATTGCCAAGACGATGCTGCCGGGAATGGCAACGAAGAAGGCGGAATAAAAAAGGAAACTGCAACACGAATCAAAATTTAGTAACATGAAAACAGTCAACTACACTAAGGAAAGCAATCGCGTTGACGCCTCAAAGGACGGCGTGATTGTGCGCAAGCACATTTCGGGGCTTGCTGGCGGACGTGCCCTCGGTCTTGAGGAAGTGAAGAGCGGCAACACTGTGCTGCTGCCCGCATACAACAAGAAATGTATTCCTTGCGGACTCCCCATCATCACCGATGGCAACGGGAACTACTATCCTCTGCCTCCGACGGATGTCGAATCAGGCGGAAGCACGACCTACAAGTTCAACCTCCCTGCTAACTACAGCTACGCAGGTCTGAACGGTGCCACTATTCTCGCTGGCAAACCCGCGTCGGTTGTCGTCGCTGGAGTCATCAACGAGATTGCACTTATCAACTACATCACTGAAATGTTCCCGTCCTCGATGGAGACGCCCAACGCTCTTGACCTCTCGGCCATCAAGTCGGCGCTGCCTCACCTCATCTTCGAGAACGACGAGGCTGGTGACATTCCCAATGTTTAATCATTAAAGAAGAAAGGAAACAGATTATGCAGAAATCACTTTATGCCGAGTACGTTGAGCGGAACTTCCCCAACCTTGTGCTCTCGATTGCTGAGACTTTGAATGGTCGTTCCATGACCAGTCAGATTCCTTTCCTGTTCAAGAGCTTGCTGAACAGCCGTTTCTCGCCCGATGGCCGCTTTGAGACCATCTCGGCGCAGTATCACAATGTGGCTGCCGACATCATCGCCATTGGTTCTCCCACTCCGTTGAAGTCGCGCGACAAGATGAACAGCTACACTGGTGAGCTGCCCAAGTTCGGCACGATGCGTTCGCTCAACGAACAGGAGATGCTGGACATTAAGAACATGATTGCTCTTAACCGTCCCGAGGAAGAGATCGTCCGTCGTATCTTCAACGACCTGCCGTTTGTCATTAACGCGGTTGACGAAGGTATCGAAGACCTTTTCCTCTCCATGTTCTCCACCGGTATCGGTGTGCGCAAGAACAACGTTGGCGAGGCCGTCAAGTTCGACATGCACTACACCGACTATCCGGAGAACCACCGCGGTGTGAGTGCCGTGTGGAACAACGCCAATATCGCCTCCGGCACTGCAAAACCGCTGGACGACATTGACAAAATTCTGACCCGTGCCGACAGCGACGGCAACACCGTCGTGAAGGTCTTTGCCGACGATGTGGCTCTTCGTGCCATGTTCAACAGTGAGCAGGTGCGAGCCATGTTCGGCTTCCAGCAGAACTTTGTTGGCGGCTCGGCCAACATTCCCACTTTGTCGTACAACCAGCTCCGCGAACTCTTCGACAAGGAGTGGTCTATTGAGCTGAATCGTGTGCGCCGCACCACCTTGACCGAAGTCAATGGTGTTCAGTCGACGCACAAGGCTTGGGCTGACGGCCGCATCGTGTTCGCCTGCGATCAGACCGTGGGCGACCTCGTGTACACAACGACGGCTGAAGAGTCCCGTTACGTCACTGGTGACCTCGACAATGCCGCCGATCGTGTGTTCGGCGACAATGGCGTGGCTTATCAGAAGGCCAACGAGTACACCCTTGTCAGTCAGTTCAGCGAGCAAGAGCCGTTGATGGAGTACACCAAGAGTCAGGCCATGGTCTGCCCCGTGGTGAACAACGTCAACCGTATCTACTCCATTGACACTCTCACCGCCCAAGCCTAAAAGCCATGGAGAAGCTGAGAGTTGTCGAGCGGTTCCGCGACGAGAACAATTTCTTCATCATCCATGAGAAGGGTGACACGGTTGAGGTAACTCCCAACCGTGCCGCCCAACTTTTGGATTGTGGGCTTTGTGAGCGTCTTGACAGAGAGGAGCCGAAGGAGACGATAGCACCCAGTGTTGAGGAGCCCAAAAAAAGAACCCGTAGAACAAAAGCATAGGCCATGACGAATCTTGAAGCCCTTAAAGCAGAGGTGGAGCCGTATTCGATGAGCGACGACGGCTATATCAAGCGTCTTATAGATGCAGACCTTAAGGAAAACGACACCTATGAATCTTCCAACAAGATCACGATAGCCAAGTGTGCGATACAGATACTTGTGTCGTTCCTGCCTCTCACGAATGAGAAGTTAGGCCCGACCTCGCAGTCTTACGACAGAAAGGGGCTTGAAGACAAGATTCATGACCTGTGCGATGAAAACGGGCTCAACTATGAGCAGTACGCTGGCAAGCCGCGTGTAACGATGTATCGTAATCTGTTCTGAGTATGAGATGGAACGCCACATATAGATATAGTGCCACGGCGACAGGAGCGCAGTACGTCGATGGTGGCTTCTGCTATATAGAACAGACCGAGGATGAGCAGCTCCGCGATGCCGAATGGGGCAAAGAAATCGTGCTTGGGTACAAGATGTACGTCAAGGACAAGAGCCGTTTCGATGTTCAACTAGGCAACATCGTCTATATCATGATGCAAGACGGACAGAGGTTCTATTGCACCGTGGTTGGAGTGGATTTCACGGTCAACAAGGTGTACACGTTCACGCTTTCATCGGCGAGAGCCGACACTTCCGAAGCGTCCGGATTCAACAATGGCATGGTGCAGTTCGGGTTCGTGGCAGGCGGAGGCATAGACCTTACTACTGGGATGCCCATAAAGCCTGCCGTCACATGGAACCCGAGCGGTTGCCATTGGCAAGTGGTTGACATAAACCTGCTTGCAAAGGACATTGGAGGTGAGGCGTACAAGGATGCGAAGTATTGCATCTATGTTCCTATTGACACAGAAGTTACAGAGCGACTGAAATTGAGCGACAACGATGGCAGTCTGCTTGGTGAGTTCAGTGCCAAGAGTATCATTAAGATGGAAGTCAAAGGGCTTGTTAAAATCATAGTGTGATGCCGATAGTTCCCAACTTTGACCTCGGAGACATCAAGAAGAAAGTGGAAGGAGCCGAGAAGAACGCCCTCCTGCTCAAGCTTCGATATGTCGGAGAGGAGTGCATAAGGGATGCAAGGCTGAGGGGAAGCTATACCGACAGGACAGGCAATCTGAGGTCGAGCATATCCTACGTCATATTCGCCGACGGGAAGGTGAATCAAAGGTCAACGCCCGAAATCGTAAAAGAAGGGACTGACGGGGCAACGATAGGCATGGAGTATGCCGAGCAACTTGCCCAAGAGACCCCGGGAATCGGAATCGTGGTGGTAGCTGGGATGAACTACGCGATGTATGTGCAGCGGCGAGGATATAACGTCCTTGCGTCGGCTGAACTGCTGGCCGACAAACTGGTGACACAACTCAAGTTGCAGGCTGAAGTAAAACACATCAACGGATGAGTGCACTAACGAGTAAAGAGATACTGGCCGAGTTCTACGCCATGGTGAAAGGCAGCCCGCTTGCCGAGGCCGTCAATGGTGAGGTGTACTACTCTCACACGCGGCCGAGGGACAGCGAGAAGGAGGACATCACCGTAGCCTTTGTCACCGGATTGGCAGACCAGATGCAGACTGGCGTGATCGCCGTGGGCATCTACGTTCCCGACATCAAACCCTATGAGAATGGGGTCTATGTGGAGGACATGGAACGGACGAAGGTTCTTGAGCGGATAGCGCAGGACTGGTTGGACGCTCATCCCGAAGCCGAGACAAGATACTATGTCGAGCAGCAGGGCACTGTGGCGACTATTGAGGACAAGGACATCCATCAACACTTCATCAGCGTCATGCTGAGGTATCAGTTTTTGAACGAATAACAAAACAAAGAAAGGAAAAGAAAAATGGCAACATCAACAACTCTTCTTGGCAAGCCCAAGATTGAGGTCAAGCCCGCTGGTTCCGGTAAAAACTGGACTGAACTGGACACTCCTGTGGAAGGTTCCACTTCGTTGGAGACCTCCGAGGGTACAGACCTTGAAGCGCGAGAGGAAGGTGGAGAGGTGGTAGACCGCATTTCGTCGGCTGCTTCCTACACGCTCACTTTCGAGCTATTCAAGAAAGAAGGTGTGGCACTCCCGTTCGCCGACACGTCCGGAGTGGTAGACGGAGAGTGGGCAGTCAAGGTATCATCCGCGCTGCGAAGCAATGCGCCGTCGTTCCAGATAGACCGTGCTGTCCTCAAGACATCCGTGATCTACACCGTCAATGACACGCTGCGCAAGCGTTACACCTTCTCAGCGTTGAAACCCATCAGTGGTGACACGCTGAAAATCATGAACAGTGACGGGCAGGAGGACGAGGAGGCCAACCCGACAAGTCCCCAGCAATAAGGTATCATAGTTTCATGGTTGTTGTAGGGGAGGCCGAGAGGTCGCCCCGAATCCTTGGGAGAAGCGACGCTGGAGAAGCGCAACGCAGTCGAGGGCGACCTTGACCCCGAGGACAAATGGCGAAGATAGGTGATAAGATTACGATAGGCGGCACTGGATATAAGGTAGTCGAAGCCCATGACGGATGCAAAGGATGTGGTTTCTATGCACGGGGCGAGATAAGGTGCGGCGGTATAATAAGGCGATGCAAGTGGTTCACCCGTCCAGACCGGAAAAGCATAATATACAAGAGATATGACGACAGAGCAAAAAACGGCAGATAGCGTCCTTCAGAGGGCGCAAAAGATAAAGGTGGGGGGATATGTGTATGTTGTCCCCAAAGCCACCACAGCGACGTTAATGATGGCCTCAGCGGCCATTTCCCGTCTACCGAAGGCAGACCTTGACACGGACAAGGTGATGATGAGTGTGCTGAATAGTGCGAAAGACTGCACCCCGATAGGGGAGATGGTGGCCACGATGCTTGTCGGTGCAAAAGGGATGATGAGAGGTGGCTTGCTCCGATGGTTCAAAGAGCGCAAGATCCGGCGCATGTCCGCCATACTATTGGAACGGCATAGCAACGAAGAGCTGAAGTCGCTCGCCTTGACATTGCTGTCGATGCAAAACGTGGCGGATTTTTTCGCGCTTACCGCTTTCCTGTCCGAAGCAAACATATTGAAGCCGACGAAAGCGGAAGCGGAAACGACAGCATCTGGGCTACGATAGGCTCGTTCGTCAAGTGGTATCGAGTGTCATTTGAATATGCGATTGAGGAGATGAGCTACGAAAATATGGTGATGTATGGGGCAGCGATACCGAGCTATGACACAGACAACAAGAAGAAAGAGCCGGTGATGGAAAGCGCGAGCTTCGACGCTGACACTGACGAAGGATGGAACGGATTCATTAATCAGATAAAGAAGATACAACAATAGACATGGCAGAAGACGGGAAAATAGCTTTTTTAGTAGACCTAGATACTAGCAGAGCGTCGGAGAATGTTCGCAAGTTCTCGGAGCAGATAGATGCTCTCGTCAGCAATGCCATGAAAAGAGGCCATGCCCTTGACGATATGTTCAAGGAACTTGGTGTCAGTACAGAAGCTCCACTGAGGGAGAGGCTTGAGGCGTTGAGGGCGGCGGCACAAGAATCCGCCGATGTGGCCAATGCCGCCAAAGCGGAGATAGAGAAGCAGAGAGAACTTGCGGAAGCCTCCCTTGCGAGTGGGAACATGGCTAACTGGGAGGATGCCGTAAAGGACATGGCGATAGCGGAGAAAGCGGCCATGGAAGCCACCACGAAGCTCAATATGTACAAGCAAGCCATCGTTGCGTTGAGCGAAGCGGCTGGAGAGGCGGCGGAAGGTGCATCCGTCGCTAATCTTCTCTATGTGGACGAAGCGGACTACCGCAGGACGAAAGAGCTGATGGAGCAGATAGAGGCCATGGGTTCACTTCGTGCGCAAGCCGCCGATAGCGATGAGCTGTCCGGCACAGACAGGACGAAGAAGCTGATCGAGTACGACGAGAAGATAATCAAACTGCAAGAGGAGCTGACGACGCTTCAGACAAAAGCGAGAGATGCCGCCACGGAATTGGGTGACAAAGTTGGAGCCAAGGCAGCAGAAGCATCCATGCGTCTGTATGAGTTGAATGAAGCCGTAGAGGAGCAACAGAGGGTGTATGATGAACTGAGCGCGACACTGGATGAGGTGAGGGCAAAGAAAGAGGAACTGGAGGCGATAGAGAACAGAAGCGATAGTGAGAACGAAGAGTTGTCAAGAGTACTTGCACAATATAAAGACTTGTCGGAGCAGTTGAACAACGCCGGCAATTCGTTGGCAAACCTTAAAGGGCAGCAGACGGATGCAAAGGACGTGTGGAAAGATATGGGCAGTGCCATAGGCAATGTCGTTGGAGCGTTAGGCCGTATAGACCCATCCATCGGGAAGCTTTTCACATCATTTAGAAGTCTGTCGGCGGCGATAGGGGCAGGGAGAGGTGCCATAGCCTCGTTCCGCAAGGTGCTGGCTGTATCGAGAGGGGCGTTGAATCTGACGACGATATCTGTCAAGGCATTGGGGACGGCATTCAAGTCGTTGGCACGTTCATTCGGGCCGCTGCTTGCCGTGTCGGCGGTGGTGGCGATAGTGCAGAAGATTACGGCGAAGATACAAGAGGAGAAGGAGAAGGTGGAGGAAGAGAAGAAGGTGATAGAGGAGTTTAACAAGAAGGTGGCAGAGAGTGCCGCATCCCCTATTGCCTCCATCATGAAGTTGCAAAAGCAGTGGAACGCGCTTGGGGATGACCTCAAGGCGAAGAAAAAGTTTATCGCCGACAACAAAGGAGAGTTCAACTCTCTCAAGCTGTCGATCGACAATGTGTCCGATGCCGAGAAGTTTTTCAGCAGCCAGACGGCGGCGTTTGTCGAAGCGATGAAGAAGCGGGCTTTGGCTACGGCATATTATGGCAAGGCTGAAGAAGCCTACAAGAAGATGATAGAGGCGGAGCAGGAGATGACGAATGCCGGTTCCACACTGCGACAGCCAGAGGTGAGGTCGAAAGACAGAAGAGAAGCTGCGGATGCCTTTGAAGATGCCAAAAAGAGAAGAGAAGCCGCGAGTAAGGAGGCGAAAGCACTTATCAATGCGAGTGTTAAGATGGAGAATGAAGCGGCTGAGACACTCACCAAGGCAGGCATAAAGCAGTTGGGAGAATCGACGGCCAAAGCCGTTACCAGCCAGCAGGAGAAGATGGCCGAAGCCTATACCAATGCCCTTGAGAAATACCGTGCCGAGGTGGTGCAAAGTGCCAAGAAAGCCGAGTGGGACATCAGACAGGCCGAGATAGACGCGATGGCGGATGGTGCCGAAAAGATCATCGCACAGAGTGCGCTCAACCTTGAGAAGCAGAAAGATGCTATCGAAGAGCAGCAGAAGAGGTATATAAAGGACGTTACCGACCTTGTTGAGGCGGAGTGGAAGAAGAACAACCCGAAGGGTGATGTGAAGTTTGACAGGAGTTCAGTGAGATTCGATGATGAAACGGGGAGCTTCGTCTTGCCCAAAGGAACGTCGGATGAGGTGAAACAGGAGGCTGACAAGATGGCCAAGGTGTTATCCAGCCTTTCCGCGTACATGGTGCAGATAGAGAATGCCGCCAACGAAGAGGTGGCGAAGAAGATAGCGGAGCGAAATGCGAGCATTTTGTCCGGATACAGAACCTTTGAAGAACGCCGCCTAGCCCTCGCGGAGGATTATGCCAAGAAGCGAGCCGCGGTGCAGTCGGCAGGAGGGACACAAGGGAACATTGACGAGTTGAATCGGCAGGAGCTGGATGCCTTGAACGCGCTCATGGCGGAGGAAGATGCTTTGTATGGTCAGTGGCTCGACAGGTTGGATAACATGACTATCGAGAAATTGAAAGAGATGCTGGCCGAAGCAAAGCGGACGCTGGCGGCATTGTGGGAGAGCGGAGCCATGTCGCCTGAGGAGATGAACAAGGCACTTGCGCGGATCAAAGCCATAGAGGATGCGCTGAAGAAAGCGAAGTTGTCGCCGGAGAGGAAAGACATCACCTCGTGGGAGCTGTGGAGCAAGACGCTTGCCGAGGCGGCAAACGAGATACAAAATATCGGCAGTGCGATGGATGGAGTGGGCGGCGAGGTAGTATCGTCGCTTGGTACCATTATCGGCACGACCATAGAGACAATCACCCGAATACAAGAGATCCACAAGACCGTTGTGGAAGCTATAAAGACTTCGAGCAGTGCGGCAGTATCGTCGATAAAGGCGGTAGAGACGGCATCGGTAGTGCTGACGGTGATAAGTACGGCGATATCGTTGATGCGGAAGCTTGCCGACCTGTCGAATGGAATATCGCAACGCAAGGCCGAAGAAGAAACGAGGGCTTGGCAGAAGGCTGTGGATGATCTCACCAATGCATATGACAAGCTTGGCAAGGCTGTGGATGCGGCCATGGGCACCAACAAGGTAAGAGGGCTCGAAGAGCAGATTCTGAACCAAATGAAACTTGTCGAGCAGTACCGCAGACGCATAGAGCGGTTGAAGCAGAAACTGGACGACTTGGAAGGGAAGAAGAAGTCTGACTGGTTAGGCCTCACATGGTCACAAGACGAGATTGACAAAATCAAGGACGAGATAAGCGGTCTTGAGGGCAACATATATGATATAACGAACAACGTCATTCCCGGTCTTGCAGAAGAGATAACGAATGCGATATTCGGGACGAGTGTGCAAGAGGCGGTAGAGGGCTTGACAGATGCCATGACCTCGGCATGGGAAGATGGCAAGAGTTCTGTTAAGAGTGTGCGTGACTATGTGCTGGATATGATGAAGGACATGATACGGCAACAGATCCTTGCGATGGTGCAGAATAGCGATGCCGTGAAGTCATTGATGGAGCAGATGAGCAGGTACATCCTCAGCGTACAGTTGCATGGGCTTGGGGCGGCGGTGACGCTTGCCGGAGAAGCAGGGCAGGTTATCTCAGATACGTTCGGGTTGACATCAACGATGCTGTCGGGCATGCTGGATGATATGGCGAACGACATTGACAACAGCCCGCTTGGCAGACTGTATCGTGGACTTGTGGAGCAGCAGGAGAACGAGCGGACGGCATCGCGGAAAGGCATAGCCAACGCGTCGCAAGAGAGTGTGGATGAGCTGAACGGCAGAGCGTCGGCGATACAAGGGCACACCTTTAATATCAGTGCGAACAGCACCATCATACGGGGCAATGTGGAAGCCATACTTGGCAGTGTGAGACAGATAGAGCGAAATACCGAGGCGATAAGGAGTGACTTGTATATCATCAAAAAAGACGGTGTAAAGATACTATCATGAGAGGCGACCTGCTTATAGACAATACAGACGTATATACTACCTACGGGGTGGGCTTGCAAGAGGGGTCATTGTGCGACCTCCTTTCAATGCCGTCGTTCAAGAACTCCTCGGTGTACATAGACGACTGGCAGGAGTACGACGGAGTGGAGGTGAGCCTATCCCATGCCGTGCTAGACGTAAGGCCGGTGACGCTGACGTTCTATTGCACCATGGCATCGAGAATAGGGGACTTCATTGGGATGCTGACAACCCAGTCGAGCCACACGGTGCAGTATGTGCCACTTGGGAGGTCGTACACGATGCGGATGGTCAGCATATCGGCGATCCGTAAGGTGAGGCGGCTTGGAATCTTTTCCATCACCTTTGCCGAGGTGGGCACGATGCAATTTCCCACCGTGAGACAATCCCCATATCCAGTGTCGGCGAGTGCCGTAAAGGCCAGCGGGTACTGGCTGCATGGTATCGACATCGCCCGATATGGGGTGTCGGTATTGCAAGGGACGGATGCTTCTGTGCTCAAGCCTGCCGATGTGAAAGGAGCCCTTGAAAGGAGCGTGAGCAACGTGGCTGGTCATATATACGACACGGATGCTCCGGTGAGGCACACCACGAAGGAAGTGGTACTCAACCTGCTTATATACGCCGAAAAGAGCGACTTTTGGCAGCGATACGACACGTTCATGTCTACCCTTGCAAGCCATCATAGCGAGGTGGGCAGCAACATATTCAGTGTGGTGAAATACGGCCGTGATTATGGATTCTACTACAAGAAAGCCACGGCGAAGGAGGTGATATGCTCGAATGGCAAGATATGGTGTAAGATGGAGTTATCTATCGTTATTACCGACTGGCCGGGTACGGAGCGCAACCTGCTCACCGAAACACCGCAGAATCTAATGACGCAAACGAATAACGACATATACATAGGATAATGGCAAACGGAGTAAAGATATCAGAACTGCCCGTAGCGGGCACAGGAGCGACAGGATATATCCTCGTCGGTAACAACTCACAAGGGGAATCCAATACCTTCCCACTTGGGGATGTCCTCAATGAAATCAAAGCTTCCTTGACAGCGATAAAAAATGGCAAAGCGGATGCTTCGACGGTGACTTCCTTGCAAAACGGCTTGACACAGTTGCAGACGCTATTGACGAGCAAGGCTAACAAGACGTATGTAGACGAGGCTCTCAACTCGATACGTTCTGCTTTAAACGGCAAAGCGAGCAGCACTGAAGTGGCCAGCATCAACGAAACTTTAACCACTCTGTCCGATCGCCTTGACGCGGCCGCGGAGATAACTTATGTTGACGATAAGGTGTCGGCCTTGCAGCAACTAATCACAGATTTGCAAAATGCGCTTCGGAGAAAGGCTAACACAAGTGACGTAGACGCACTTGAATCTGAACTTGGTACGCTAGCAAACAGAGTGGATGCCAAAGCCGACACTTCGTATGTAGACAGCAAGGTATCGGAACTGCGGCAGTCGGACTCTGCGATACAGACTGCACTCAATAACAAGGCCAGCAAGACCGAGCTGAGTGCTTTGGAAAGGAGGGTGCAATCCAACGAAAGCAAGATAGATGCGAGGGCTACTAAGACCGAGTTGAATACTTTGACCAACACCGTCAAGACGAAGGCATCCAAGACGTATGTCGATAATGAGTTGAGCAAGAAAGTAGACATAGCGCAGGGGGTGGGGGCGGCAGGCCATGTGCTCGGTGTCAACAATAGTGGCAATGTGGAGCCCGTTCAGCTGGCGGAGAACATAGTCAATGTAGGGAAGAGAGGTTCTGGATATCACACTTGGTCAACGGCCATTCAAGCCGTGCCTGCGAACAAGAGAATACCCGGTGTTGTGGTGACGTGGATGAGTTCGGCGAACTCCTACGACAGCAAGCAGTTTGTCGGGACAGATGTGACGAGAGAGTGGACGGATGACACGAAATGGAAAGGCTTTGGAGGTGGTAGCGGCAGTGGTTCTGGCTTCTACAACCTCGACAACGAGAACCCATTGCCGGACGGGCAGAAATACACCTTGGAAAGGGCAGTGGCTACGGTGGCAGCATCCACATCGTTGAGCGATGAAACGAAGAACGGCATGATCATCACATTCTACGACGGAGGAGAGTGGAAGACATACCGATACAAGTATATGTTTGTCGGTGACCCCGAGGGTGCCGCTAACTTTGCCAACGTCGAGAACTGGGCCGAGTTTGAAAGCGGTGGAGGTGGCGGAAGCCAGACCTCGCGTATCGTGTTAAGGCGTATAACGCCGAACATCACCACGAAGGTAGGAGAGCAGATACGCCTGTCCTTCTACTTTGACCATGTGACGGGGGAAGGCTCCGACGAGCAGACGACTGGCAATAGCGGACGCGCCAACATCACCATCACGCGCGGAGGCTCGACGGTGCGGCAGACGAGGACGATAGCGGCAGGAACGTACGTCCTTGACATGACAACATATTGCGACAGAGGTGTCACCACCATCCGAGTGCAAGTCGAGGTGGACACCGGAGCCGACATTCAGACAAGTGCGATAGCATGGACGGTGAATGAGGTGCAACTAGACCTCACTTCATCGTCATTGAGCGGATATACTGTCGTGCCGTTAGGGAACATGCTGAGGGTGGATTATGGGCTGGAGAGCGGCAGTAACGACACGAAAGCCGTCGTGCTATATGTGGACGGGGTGCAGAGAGCGTCACAGACAACTAGTGTGGCCGTCAGCAGTGGAACGCTTGTCGCGGACACTTCCAGCCTTGCGCCCGGAGCACATACCATTCAGTTGCGGGCGCAACAGAGTACGGGAGAATATGTAGAGGAGGTGGAGCAGATGCTTTATTCCAACCTACTCTATGCCGTGGTGTGTGTGTACGACAGCAATCTTTCAGAGGCCGTAGCCACATGCCTCTTAGATATTCCAGATGGCAGCACCATCTTTGGAGAAGAAGAAACGCCGGTGGTAGACATCAAACAATACGAAACTTATACTATCCGCTATGGAGCGTATAAGAAAGACGCGTCCTCCGTCAATGTGGTGCTCTATGAAAACGGGGTGCAAATACGCAATGCCGCCGTCAGTGGTTCGGAGGGTGTGTTCACCGTGCGACCCTTGACAGACGGAGTGAAGCACTATACCTTGACTGCGGACGGGACGGCAGAAGTGGCTTTCGACATAGATGCCGAACATGTGCAACTGAACATCGAGCGGCCTGCCGGACAGACGCTTTTCCTTGATGCCGTAGCCAACGGACACAGCAATACGGATAGCAACAGAGATACATGGACTTGCACAGAAGGAGGTGTAACGACCACAAGCACGTTCAGCGGATTCTACTGGGTGGGTGACGGATGGATAAACGGAGCTATGAGGATACGCAATGAGGCGAGACTGACGGTAGGCTATGCGCCCTTGCGGAACACCTCAAGCGGAGGTAGTTCTGTGGGGTTCAAGTACAAGTGCACTAACGTGCTTAACGAAGATTCGCGCGTCATTTCGTGTGTCGATGCCAACGGGACTGGATTCTTTATCACGCCCAAGAGTATCAACCTTGTGCGGAACAACGAGATACAGAATACCATGCTCACGGCAGAAGGTGTGACCTATGATGTGCAGTTCATCGTGTGGTCGAAGAGTAAAACCACGGTGGAGGGGCGTAAGAACTATGGCATGGTGTACATGTACATCGACGGCATCATCAGCGGTGGTTTCCGGTTGGGTGACACAGAAACGTTCTTCCAGTCGAACCCGGTGCCTATAACGTTCGGCTCGTCGGAGGCCACGTTAGACCTATACCGAGTGTGGGCATATCAGAGGTCGTTGACGGATGCCGAAGCATTGGCATGCTATATCTACGACCAAGATGACAACATGGAGAAGATGCTGACGCTGGTGGAAGAGAACGACATATTGGATTCCAACGGCAATATCACCATCGACAGCTTGCCAAACGGCACCCGTATCGTTATCCTCACCGGGCAGGCATATAGCGCGAGCTTGAAGCGGACGATGGCATCGGTGCTGGCGGCAGCGCAGGACAACGAGAAGAGCAAGTATTTCCCGTTGATCGAGATAAAGTCATACATCAAAGGAGCCGAGGACAGAAGCAAGAACTTTGTGTTCCGACCTGTCGGGAGCAGTGACAAGGATATAAGACTGCAAGGCACGTCGTCTCTGGCCTACCCGGTGAAGAACTACCGTATATACACAAAGAAGGGCGAGATGTACGTCAACATTGACCCCGATGCTGACTTCTCGATGAGTGGCGAGCTTGTCCCAAAGAGCAAGTTTGCGATGCACGACGGCAGTGCACCCGTCAACGTGTGGTGCTTAAAGGCTGACTATGCCGAAAGTTCATCATCGCACAACACTGGCATGGCGAGGATGGCCAACGACGCGCTTGTCAACAGACAGATATTGACACCTGCACAAGAGCAGAAGAACGACCAGTACCCTTACGAGGTGAGAACGACGGTGGATGGCGAGCCTTGTGTCTTGTTCTACCGCGAGACGCTGAACGACGCTCCGGTGTACTTCGGCAAGTTCAATTTCAACAACGACAAAAGCACCGAAGCGGTCTACGGCTTCACTGGCATCAACGGATATCACGATGTGGCACCGTTGAATGACGTTGAAAACGGTGTGACGCACTTTCTTTCGCAGCAGTATCATGCCTTGCACAAGAATGACGAAGGCTATGAGCAGTTGGGCGACCTCACGGAGTGCTGGGAGTTCAAGAACAACGAGGCCTTGATGGGTTCGTTCCTCGACGATGACTTCGTGACCACGGTGACTGACGATGAAGGCACATATCCGCGGTGGATGGGATGCTTTGAGGCGAGATACCCGGACGAAGATGACATCAACGAAGATATGACGGCAGGGCGTATTATACCGCACTACCTTTCTACGCTTGTGTCGTGGGTCAAATCCACGCGGGTGCTGGACACTGATACCGAGGAGCAGGCGGCGGTGAAGAGAGAGAAGTTCCGCAATGAGCTCAAATACTACTTCAATGTGGAGCACCTGTGCGCATATTATAGCTTCACGCAGATAATGGCATGCCTTGACCAGATGGTGAAGAACATGATGATGGGCTTTTGGTACGACCCGCTGGCTGACGACGGAGACCAAGGGAGCCTTGCGACAAACATGGGCAAGGTTCGCGCCTACATGATATTCTACGATAACGATACCATCCTCGGTGTGATCAACGACGGTAACTTGCGGGCTCCGTTCGATGTGACACGTCAGACGATGTACAATGACAGTTATTTCTACGCAGGCCATGACAGCGTGTTGTGGAACAATCTTGAGGCGTGTTTCCCCAATGAGATTAAAGACGCTTACGGCAAGCTGCGTACCTATCTCACCAATGAGAGGATATTCCAATACTTCGACACAGACCAGACCGACAAGTGGTGCGAGCGTCTGTACAACCTCGATGCCATCAACAAGTATGTGTCGCCCACAGGGTGGGATGAGGCGGCGGTGTCGCCGTACCGTTCTCTAATGCAAGGCAATAGAAAGTCACACCGACACTACTTTGTCGAGAACCGCCTTGTGCTGCTTGACAACCAATGGCAGGCCGGAGAGTACGAAACGACAACGAACCAAATCGAATACAAGGGCAACTCGCCAGCCGACAGCGCCATATCGCTGAAGTTGCTGCGAGATGGCAACGTCAAGGTGGATAGCGACGTGTCTGAGGAAGGCTTCACGGGACTGCACGTCGTGCAAGGCAATACGCTCTTCACGCTCAACAAGGCGACGGCGAGTGCCATCGGCACGACGATACACGTCAGAGGAGTGCGACTGATGACGATGCTTGATGTGAGCAAGTGGAACTTCTCGCAGTTGCGACTTGGCACGTTCCCCTATCTTGAGGAGTTTGTGTTCAACAGAAGCGAATATACTGATTTCACGAAGCCGGAGTTCGGAGGCACATTGAGCATCGGTGCAAGCATGCCCGTGCTGAAGAAGTTTGTGTCGCAGAACTGCACCACGTTAAGGACGGTGGACTTCAGCGGATGTGAACTTTTGGAGGAGATTGACCTTACGGGGTGCACCGCCATGACTAGTATCAACATCGCACAAGGAACACCGCTGACGAAGTACATCGTGCCTGCATCGGGTGGCTACAACCTCACGCTGCTCGGACTGCCGAAGCTGGAGCGCAAGACGGGAGGGCTTGAGATACTTGACATGACGAGCATCTTGTCTCTTCGGTTTGCCGGATGCCCGTTAATCAACGGCTATGACCTTGTGAAAGACATAGTGCTGACGAGCGGCAACAGATTATCGCGCATATACCTTGAGATAGGCACCGTTGAAGGAAGTATGCTGGACTTGCTGGCGATAGCGAAAGAGCAAGTGTCGGCTGTGGACGGCAGCAAGGTAAACGGCATGAAAGGCTTCGATGCCAACGGCAACGAGATAGACGGTGTGGGTTTGTATGGCACGTTCACCGTCACAGATATTGCCACGGATGAGCTGAAGGCGAAGATAGCGGCATACTTCCCCTATCTTGATGTGCACTATGCCGCAGGTGTGAGTGAGCCTGTGTTGCAGTGCTATGATGAAGACAGTCCGAACTACAATCCAGCCGCGGCCATCGTGTTAGCCAAAGCTAACATTGGGACGACGGTGAGCGGAAGCAGAGGGTGGTTTATGACGGCGGCGCAAGCGGCGGCAGTTAGCCGTTGTCCGAGTTTCAAGAGCATGGTAGATGTGGCGGACACCAACCTGCTTGTCCCGGCCAGCGGTGGCGACAACACCAAGACGTATGAGTTTACGGATGCCAGTTGGCTGAGGCACATGACGACGCTTAAAGAGTTTCAGTTCCAATGCTTCCTCAACTGCACCAAGCTTACTGGCACTGTATATGTGCCGGAAACGATCACTGGCGGTGGTGGTAGTTCTTTAAATGGAGGAGGGACATTTGGTGGCACCGCCATTACGAAGGCGGTGGTAAAGGGAAGATTGTATGCGTATTCAACCAATGGAGCATTTAAGAATTGCAAGCAGCTAAAAGTTGTAGAGATCAGTCATATAACTATTATACATGATTATGAGTTCCAAGGCTGCAAATCGCTTGAGAGCGTGACGCTGCCGAATGGACTGACGACGATAGGGATACAAGCATTCCAAGGCTGCTCATCGCTTGAGAGCGTGACGCTGCCGAATAGTGTGGCAGGAGTATTGGTAGCGACATTCGATAGTTGCTACAGACTGTCGGGTTCGGTGACGGTGCCAAATGGTGTGACCAAACTTAATAGTAATACATATACCGGTGTGTTCACTGCTACGAAGCTCACGAAAGTAGACATAGGGACTGGTGTTACCAATATCGGAGATGCATGTTTCAGAAATGTGCCGCTCGAAGTGCTTGTGGTGCGGCCGACTACGCCACCGACACTTGCCGACACATTTAACTCCTTTACCAATGTGCAGATATATGTGCCGGATGCTTCATTGTCGGCATACCAAGGAGCGTCGGTGTGGAGCAAATATGCATCAAATATGAAACCATTATCGCAGCTACCTGCGTAAAAAAAAGAGTAGAAATATGAAAACAGAAGGACTGATGATATATGCGTCCGTCGGCCAAGTGCTGCGGAACAAGGTGAATGGAGATATATACGGAGAGAGTGTCGGCATAGGGTACATCTACTATGCCAACGACGGGAGCAAGATAGAGCCGCCGATACTTTTGAACGAGAACACCTTGGAGGAGGTGGACGACCCGACGCTTGACGACATCACGGCAGAGATGCTTGGGTTGGAAGGAGAGTACGGATATGCCGATGTCAAGGCGGCTGTGGTGAAGATGCACTACTCGTATGATGACCAGATAGCCTTAATCCTTAATTACGAAGAGGAGCCGGAGGTATACGAAGAGGCATATATGGAGATGCAGCATTGGAGGGACATTGCAGCGAGGGTGGCGAAAAGAATCATGAACGAAAGATAAAAACGTAGAGAGATATGACGATATTAGATGCCGATGGCAACGCAATCCTTGAGAACTTAATAGTTGATGACGGCAGCGAGCGTGACGTAGAACTCATGGGCAACGACAGGCTCACGCTGCGTTTTTCCTTGCCGAGTTATGTCACGTTCTCTTCAAGGTGCTATTGCTACTTCCAAGGAGTACGTTACACGATGTATATCCCGGCGGAGGTGAAGAAGGTGAACACTATGTGCTACGACTATGTAGTGACGATGCACACCCATGCCTATGAGCTTAGGCTGACACAGATGAAAGACTTGTACTATTCCAACAATCAATACTCGGGCGGAGAGAGAGTGACGTTTCCATACACCGCGAAAGCTGCGGAGCATGTGGCTATGGTGGTGAATTGCATGAACAAGGCAGACGGGACAAGGCTGTGGAGATACGTGATAGGGACGGACGTGCTGGAGGCGATGCGAGAGAAGCTGATCGTGTACGACAAGGTGAAGTGCTCGGATGCGCTGATAGCGATAGCGGAGGCATACGAGACGGAGTATGAGGTGAATGACGATTACGACACCATTACGGAAACGACGTGGAGGACGATAACCTTGCACCGAGTGGAGAGCCACAAGGGGAGTCAGAGCCTTGGCATGGAATATGGCAAAGGCAAAGGCTTCAAGAGCGGCGTGGTGAGAAGGACGCAGGTTAGTGTGCCACCTGTGGATGTGCTCTATGTGCAGGGAGGTTCACACAACATAGACAAGACGGATTACGGCAACGACACGCTCTTGCTGCCGTCGAACCGCTATACTGTCTACTACGGATATTTGAACGGAGCCAATCAGATGTACATTGAGTATAAGGCAACGCCGACAAGCACAAGTGTATGGTACGATGCCGAAGGAAACCGCATGGACTATATACCCGCCATAGGCGGGTTCGCCATATACAAGATAAGCAACGACAAGAGGAGCATCTATCGAGTTACGGATGCCGAAGATGGGACGCCATATAGGCCTACCAATGTGGAAGAAGTGTATGACGGGAGCGAGGTATATCCTAGCCGAGTGGGAGTGGTGAGCCATGTCAAGGTTACGCCGCGTTCCACCGAAGACGGTGAGCCGTACAACCTATATGACATATACGACGAGACGTTCGGGACGAACAGCAACGCACCCAGCCCGGATTACAGAGATGCCTGCCTTGTGGATGAAACGATGACGGTGATCTTCCAAGACGGCATGCTTGCCGGTAGGGAGTTTGCGATACAGACAAGCGGAGAGGGGACAGAGGTGCAGGCAGTGATGAACTGGGACAGCACCTTGCAGGAGTGGGGCATACCCTTGAGTCCGTCGGAGGAGGACAGCATGATACTGCCCAACGAGACCTTTGCGCCTGCGATCGGCGACCATTATGCAGTATTCCATTGCAAGTTGCCGTCGGCATATATCCGAGTGGCGGAGTTTACGCTTTTGCATCAAGCCGTAGACTGGCTCTACAATAATTCCGAGATAGAATATACGGCAGACGGGGAGGTGGACGAGAAATGGATAATGGCAGATTCAGCCCGTAGTGATAGGATGGCCATAGGGGAGTGCATCAGTCTGAGAGATACCGAGATGTTCGGTCTTGGCTTGCAGATGCGGATCACTGGCCTACGGCAGAACGTGAACGCGCCGTGGCGGTATTCGATCACGATGGACAACAGGCCGAGGACGCTATACGACTGGACGAGGATGCTGGAGAAGACCGTGAGGGATGCCAACGAATACAAGGCGACGCTGAGCCCTAACGAGCAGCTGATGCCGAAATATCGGCAGTACAAGGCGAAGAGCGGAGGAGGAAGCGGAGGCGGTGGTGGTGTCGTGATGCAGGTGAACAGCGACTGGAATGCCACAAGTGGGGTGGCGGAGATATTGAACAAGCCCGACCTTGATAAAAAGCAAAACGTACTCACTGCTGGGCGAGATATTGAGATTAAAGAGATTGTAGAGGTTGAATATCTTGAAAGTTCTGGAACGCAATTGATGGATACCGGAATTGTCGTTGGCGAAACAGATACTATACTATGTTCTGCCATGTTTTTAAACAAGTCGGGCGACAATATGTTGTTCGGAGTATCAGGTTCAAGCGGAGAAGGAGGTATATGGCATGAGATTTATGGGAATACAACTTATTATACTCGATTTGGGAGTAGTACACCAACATCTAAGGCTGCTCCCAACCCTCATGGAAGACATGAATATGAGTTAAGGAAAGGCTATCTTGGTGTAGATGGAGTTCAGTTTCTGTCACTCCCTTTCACCAATATGCCGTCGGGCAGTTTAAAGATTTTTGGTAGAGATAGTACTTATAAGTTCGTAGGAAGGATATATTCTCTATCTGTAAGAAATGAAAACGGTGATGCCATTATAGATTTCATACCAGTTCGCGTTGGCCAAGTAGGTTATATGTATGACCGCGTAAGTGGGAAACTATTTGGCAACAACGCTGGAACTGGAGAATTTATTATTGGGCAGGATGTAGATATTCATAATACTATCGTTGATTATGTTGGAGAGTCGATAATTCCGCTTGAGGACAACGGGACGACGACGGCAGGCGTGTGGCTTGCAAAAAGCGACAAGGTGACGGAATATGTGGACGGTGCGCTGTACATGTACAAGATTACCAAGGCAGGTGCATCCACCACGACGCTCAATATCAACGGGCTCGGGGCGAAAACAGTTCATTATCAGCCGGGAAGTCTATTAACAACACATTTTCCCGTCGGTGTTTGGCTACTTCTATTTTACAGAGGTGGAAGTGGTGTGTTCGTAGTCATCAATAATTACAATTCCGACTCAAACTCTATTCCCGGCGTGTATTGTGCCACTACGGCTACTGCCGCTGCAAAATATGGCACACTAAGTACTCATGATGCAAATCTCAAGGCGGCAATCGACGGCGGTCCGATGTACCTCACCGTATGTATGTACTATACAAACACCAAGGCGGCGGCATTGACGCTGAATGTGGATAGTAGCGGGGCGAAGCCTATATACATCAACGGCGAGCCGTCGTCGGCGACAAACCACACGCTGCCCGCAGGAATGTACTTTGTGTATTGGGATGGCGAGCACTACCAATTCCGCACGGACGGGAAACTGACTATCAACGGGGTTGTGTTCGGTGGCTCATACAACGACCTTGCTGACAAGCCCACGATAGGAGATGTGGGGATGGTGAGGTGTATATATAAGAACACAGGCAGCACGGCACAATCGCTGGTGCTCGTCAACACGTCGCAGGCGGCAAAGGTGGAATATCTTGCAGTGGATGGAGAGGAGGTGCCGAGGAACGAGATTGATGCAGGCGTTTCATCGAAGACCTTGAATCCGAGTGAAACGGTGACGGTGGATATCGTTTTTGCACCTGTCACAGGTAGGATGCCATGGAGGAATGGGGTGTTTCCGAGTGGCGTGTTGGCAAGTGTAGCCTATATCACAGAACTGGTCATTCCTTCGGGCATGGCGTTTGTAGACGAAAACACCTTTGGCTCGGCATTGACAAAGGTGTGGTGCATAGGGTCGGTGCCGGCACACTTTTCGGCCATCATGGGGACTGGAATAACGGTGATGGTACCTGCGGCTTTTGATGGTGTATATAGGAGTGAGTATGGGACTGGAGTACTGATTACGACATACTAAAAAAACAAAAAAATAAAAGAAACATGTTTGAAGTGGTAGACACAATCATCGGGTTAGTCGGCGGAGGGGCGATAGTGACCCTTGTCACCATGCCGAGTATCGTAAAGAAGAGCAAAGCCGAAGCGAGAGCGGCAGAGCTAGACAATGCCCTCAAGGTAATCGAGGGGTGGGAAAAACTTGCCAACGAGAGGCAAGAGGACAACAGTTTGCTGGAGGAGAAGATACGCAACAATGAGTTGCGCATCGACGAACTGAACAAGCGCATCGACGAACTCTATGTAATAAACGGGGATTGGCGGGATAAGTACAACACAATCATGGAGGAGAATACGGCACTCAAGGTCCAGATAGCCACAGACGTGGTGAAGATGTGCATGGTGAGAGGATGTGCCAAAAGAGAACCACAAAGCGGATATTGAACATGAAGTACTTTACAATCAGTGAACTCATCAAGAGCGACAAATATTGGAAGGTGGTGTGGAACGGAACCACGCCCGAGATAGAGCAGAACATCACCGCATTGGTGGGTGCTGTGCTCGACCCGCTGCGGCTGGCCTATGGCAAGCCCATCAAAGTGAACAGTGGATTCAGAAACGAGCAGCTGAACCGTCTTGTGGGCGGCGTGAGGAACAGCCAGCACTTGCGTGGCGAGGCGGCGGACATATCGGCAGGTAGCCGTACTGAGAACCGCAAACTGGCACAGATGATAGTGTCGTTGCGATTGCCTTTCGATCAACTGATAGACGAAGCCAACTACGCTTGGGTGCACGTCAGTTACAAGCGTGTTGGGGCGAACCGCGGCGTGATACTGCGGATGCAGAACGGGAATTACAAACCAATTCAACCAAGAGAACTATGAATAAGGCACAACAGACATTAATCAGACAGAGGTACGAGGATGCAGTTCACGAGTATTGCATTGCGTTCTGTACGAAGCAAGGCTACGCGTATGATCCCGACGAATGGGTAGGGGAAGATATCGGCGGCGTGGTTATGATAGGTGACATGTATATTGACTTTGCCAATATAAGATACGACATAGACCACGATGTGGAGCCCGGCAAGTTTGTTCAATGGTACGACTATACGCTTGAGATAGCGATGTTGGATAATGGGAGAGGGGACATGCGCCAAGTGAACTACAAGCATTGGCTGATGGGCGCAAGGCCATATAGTGAAGAGGATTTTGAGAAGATACGCGAGGCGAAAAAGAGGGTGGAAGAATCCGAGAAAGCCCTTTTGGAGATTATAAAAAGACAAGGAGGAAAGGAATGAGCCGGCGATGTGTTTTGGGTAGTTTTGGAATCCCGGCTCTCCTACTCCTGTTTTTTTCGTGTTCTGGTGTGAAACGGACGATGGAGACGCCTGTCTACGTACACGACACGGCGTATATCACGAAGACATTGCACGACAGCACCTACATAGACCGCTGGCACACCATCTATCAACAGTCCGATACCGTCTATATCCGTGACAGCATCGCAGTCATTAAGTATTCCTTAATAACTGACACTGCCTACCGCTATGTCGAGAAGCCCGTCACCATCACAAGGACGGAGAGGGTGGAGGTGAAGAAGCCTTTGTCGTGGTGGGTGAAGGTGCAGTTGTACGCGCTATGGGCGATACTGGCCGCTTTTGCCATTTATTCATTGTACATTATATATAAACTAAAAAGATAAAGTCATGCTAAAATCAAAGCCAAGGCCGAAACCGAAGCCTATCAAGCCGAACAGAACGGCACAGAACGATAGGTACAAGAAATTAAGCAATGCCATCAAGAAACTGACGAAGAAGATATGAGCAAGTTGCTTATACGCATCACCATCCTATCTGTTGCAGCATACCTTATGTGCTGCTACATCGCGGCATGGTTCGGTGTGGATATATGGTGTCAATGGTACTACATCTTGATGGAGGCATGTGTATGTTTGTGCATCTCGAAGCAAGGGGTGTACCATTGCCGATTTATCAAGTGGACGGCCTATGCCATCCTTATAGCCGAGACACTGGCCTATACAGATGTGGTGTTCGAGTACATGGATGCAGTCGCGTTCATCGTGATACAATCCACAATCTTGACGGCAGGAATATCTACCACACTCACGCTGGCGATACGGCACTATATGAGAGTAAAAAGGATAAAAAAGATATGGAAAACAGACCGAAATCGCCGTTGATGCAGGAGGCGATACGATTCGTCAAAGACATCCTACGCAGGATGGAGAACGATGAGTGCAGCGACGAGCAAGTGGGCTACGTCATGGGCAAGATGAACGCCGAGAATGCCGGCTACTACAAGTCTGATTCTTTCTATAACTACGACCAAGCGATGCGCAAGTTGCATATCGGCAACCGCGTGACGTTGAAGCAATACCTTGACCTGCACAGGGTGAAGATGCGCAAGGTGGGCAATGTGAAGGTGGGCTTCCTTGCCACCGAGATTGACGCGCTTGCAATGGAGAGAGAAAAGGTGCGGCAAGGCACAAAATCGCTCACGTAAGCGGCTTTCAGACACACCACAATAAAGTATTACGCCCTCATAGACAACGTTCTGTGAGGGCGTAATATTTGTTAGTATTCGCATGCCATCTAGTGTACTTTTGTTGTCGAAATCGGTTTCACGGACAGAGTATTAACACAAAAAGACAAAACAGATGGAAAGCATCAAATCCTATCTTGTGGATGGCGGCGGCAGCAGCAACAATGATCTTGCCGCTATCCTTGCTGCCAACAACGGCAGAAACAACAGCGACATGTGGAACAACCCCTTGTGGGCGATCGTATTCCTTGCAGCCCTTGGCAACGGCAACCTGCTTGGAGGTGGTCGACGTGGAGGCAACAATGGTGACGTGGACTTTGTTTCGTCGCAGCTCGGCGCGGCCATCGCAGGCAACGCCAACGCCATCAGCAACCTTTCGACGCAGCTGAATTGTTCCGAAGGTCAGATTCAGAACGCCATCAACAACATGATGGTCGGTATCAACAACCTTTCAAGCAACCTCGGCCAGAGCACCTTGAGCATCACCAACGCCATCAACACCGGCAACATGAGCCTTGCCAACCAGCTTTGCAACTGCTGCTGCGAGATGCGCCAGACCGTGACAAACCAAGGCTACGAGAACCAGATCCGCACCTTGGAGCAGACCAACGCCATGCAGAACGGAATGGGTCAGATTCGTCAAGACATCGCTGCCATGGGAGCCGCCGACACTTTGGCCATCTGCCAGCAGACCAACGGCCTTGTGGAGAACGGCAACAGAAACACCCAGTCCATTATCGGCAAACTTGACGCGATGCAGACACAGGCCTTGCAAGACAAACTGGATGCCGCCCGTGCCGAGAATACCGCCCTCAAAGGTGAGATTTCGCAGGGACAGCAGAATCAGTACATCGCTGGCCTTATCGGGCAGGCAACGGCACCGATCGCGGCACAGATGGCCGCCCTCAACAAAGAGGTGGACGACATCAAGTGCAAGATTCCGAACACCGTCAGTGTGCCTTATCCCAACGTCACTGCCGTGAGCACCACGCCGTGGATTGGCAACATGTACGGCAACGGCTTCGGGTTCGGCTTCGGCAACAACATCAACGGTTTTTGGGGCTAACGACAAAGGAGGCATTATGACAGGAAGTGCTTTATACATCGGAAACCGTGGCGGTGTGCCTATCATCACCGCCACACCCACCGTAGGCACGGCTGACGTACAACTCAGCCTTCCCGACAATGCCTTCCGTTTCCTCGGTTTGAAAGGACTGGTGGTGTTGCAATTATCCACTCCTATCCCGAGTGGTACAACGGGAACACTGCCTGTCCTTGCTGAAGTGAACGGACAGACGCGCCCTCTTACCAACGCCAGTGGTACGGCATTGACGGCAACCGACCTTGTGGGTATCACGGCAATAATGGTGCTCTTCGACAAGGCGGCAAACAGCCTGCAGGTGTTGAGCCAGACAATTTAACGAAAATAAAGAAAAAATATGTTCAGCGCACTAAGAGAAAACAATCCTATCTATCTTCTTTACAAAGGAGGAAAGAAGCCGGAGTTGAGAATAGGCACGGTAGTCGGAGTGACAAGTCCTGTGCCGAAGAACACGATGCAATATCCGCCCGAAACGGAAGTCAATATCACCGCAAGGTTTGAAGACGAGCAAGTGCCGTTTGAGCACGTCGGTTCAAATCTCAGCATTTGCGAGTACAAGCCGGGCGTGATAATCTCCGAGAGCAGGGAGGCTATGGCCACAGAGGTGGAGGGCATGCTGCGAGCAAGCCGTCTTGTCCTTGACAGTGTGGAATATCACCAGTGTGTCGCCGACACATGTGAAGAGATGCTCAAGACACTCAATCCGAGGTTTGCCAAGGAGAAAGAGAACGACGAGCGTCTTGACACCATGGATAAGAAAATAGATGCCCTCACCAAAGGCTTCGACGATATGATGAGCCTTGTGAAAGCGATGAGCACAAAACAAAGAAAGGAACAATAATGAGAATCATAGAGATTTCCCACGATTTGGGGCAGACCCTCTCGCAGGCATGCGAAGAATCGCTCCGTGCCAACGGACGGCTGATGTCGTGCATCGAGGAAGTGATGCGCAACGCCAACGGCGGTCAGATGGGTGAACGAGGCGGCTATATGGGTATGCGTGAGCAGGGCATGATGGGTGAGCGTCACATTGGCGGAATGCCGATGAATGAGCGCGGAGGGTACGGTTATAATGACCGTATGCCCATGATGTCCGGAACATATCCACAAGGCGGCATGTACCCACAGCAAGGCGTGTATATGGGCGAGCGCGGCTACCGCTACTGAAAAGCGCACAGGTGTCGAGAGCTGGAGACGGCCTCGGCACCACAACGATAAAAAGACAAAGTTATGAATATACCATTGTATTCCTACGACGAGATGCCGCGAGACATGCGGAAATATCTGTCCTTTAACGGATGGCATTTCAACAAGGCCGCCAATGACTATGCCGTTTCCCTAATGAGGAAACGCAATAAGGAAACTGGCAAAGAGGAGCCCATAGAACCACTGACAAAAGAGCGTGTCGACGAGATGCTGCGCACTAACGGAGTGACCATCGAAAACAAGGGCAACTACGATTATGTATATGTTGCCAATATGTGCATAGCCGATCGCTGGGGGAGCAGCATCGAGGACGAGAAGCATCTTTGCCTTGACATCAAAGACACCTGCGACGATGTGGATGCAGCACCGGACAGCGTGATGATATGCTGGTATGCGAAGATGAAGGCCAAAGGCGAGGCGATACCTTGGGGCGACATAATGTAGTGCAGTTTCTATGATACGCCAAGATATATATGTACATCGGTACAACTGGGACGTTCTTGTGTTCTGTGAATGTGACCGGAACGATGCTCCGTATATACTTGGATTATTAGACGATCTTGGTGCCGATGATGAATCGTATGGCAGGGCGTACCGTAACCTTTACTCTGGATTGGTAGACACTGGATTGACGTATAGCGACCCGATGAAGAGGGTTAGCGTCGTCGTTTTCTCCAAGACGAGCAGCAAGGCTCAGTTTGCGAACAGCTGGTTTCATGAGGTAGGACACTGCGCGAAGCATATTGCCGAGGCCAATATGATAGATTGCAATGCCGAGGCGGTGAACTATATTGGGGGTGAGCTTGCGATGAAGATGCACCCGATAGCAGCGAAATTAATGTGTCCGACATGTCAACATTGAAAAGAAAAAGAAAAAAAAGGAAATTGGTGCCATTGTCGTGCATCTTGTCCGATGATTGCTTAATAGATGTCGCATTCTTTGCTGATGCGATATACATTGACCTTATACCATTGAAAAACAATGATATAAGAAATCGGAAATGTAAGCATGTTAAATAGCAGATATAACATGATTATAACCACCTTATAACTACCTTATAACCTAGTTATAACTACTGGAATAACTATAAGAATATATAAGATAATATTATATAGTTATAATATATATTTTATATTATATATTCCGTACTACGTACTTCATATATAATCTAAAATAAATTATAACTATAAATAGAAAGCGAAAACTTTTTTGCTTTGCAAAAAGGCTTTTTTTTCATGTTCAGCCCTTTGAGATAAAGAGGCTGAGGGATCGTATTTCCATTTATAGATGGTCAATATATGATGTTTTAGAAGCGAAAAATTAAAAAAATGAGATAAAACGGTTCAAAAATACTTGTGAAATATGTAAAAGTGATAAAAATATATAACTTGTAATTGTTTAAAAATAAAGTAATTATAAAATATTTGCAAAATAATTAAAAAAATATTTGGCTATATTATAAATTTTTATTATTTTTGCAACAAGAAATTAAAACAAACACATAACAACCTAAACAACAACAACATGACAATCCAAGAATTTGCACAAATCATTGCCGATGTAGCAAGAGTGGAAGACGCAAAAGTCGCCTTAAAGCTAGCAGAGGATGCATGCTACGAAGCATCAATACATCAAGAGAAATCTTACCTCAACAACGACAAAGCTGCTCAAAAGTTAGCCAATGAAGAATGGCTCAAGGCATACGGCACAAAGAAGAAAGCCGTTCGCAAACTCGACAGAGAGCTGAAGAAGTTCCTCGTCAAGTATATGACCGACGAGTACAGCTACCTCACAGTGGAGGCAAGAAGTTCCAATGTGAAAAGTGACCGCGAGAAATTTTGGTACATCCGCTACCGAGTGCTCCGCGAATCACAATACGTCATATACGAAACGAAATAATAATCTTAAAACAAGATACAATATGACACAGAAAGAAATCGAAATCATCAATGCAATCAATTGCAACGGCCTCGATAATATGTATTGGGGCATTGGGAAAGCCTGCGACATATATGGCCAGTATGGGGCATGCGACCATAGTGAGGTGCCGGCACACATCTATATCTACCGAGATGAAGATGAGGGAAGCATTTTCGGGCTCATTGAGCCCGATTTTACCTTGTTAGACAGGTTTGGTAGCATCATAGACCTATACTACATCATCGAAGAGAAAGGAGGTGAGGAATGAGAACCGACGTACAAGGATGTTCCACTTGCCCTGCAGGCGAGGAGAGGTATGAGAAGTTTACGGCAAAGATAGGGAGAGAGCGTGTGACGCGGTATCAGTACGATTACCGCCATCCCAACGGGCAACTATTCTCGACATTCAGCAGAACGCTCGAACGCTGCCGCGAGAAGCGCGACGAGTGGATGAAAACGATACAATAACCTTTAAACATAAAGAATATGACAGCAAAAGCAATTTTCAACAACACAGACGGTAGTGTCCGCCTTGTAGTAAGCAACGGAGTAACGAAACGCTTTAAAAGCGTTAGCATGATGCTCGGCTATTGCGAGCAAAACGGCATCACAATCAAAGTTGGTGATTGTGTAGCGGAGTAATAACCTATAAACAAGATTGAAAGATGAACACGAAAGAAAAAGAAGAAGCAAAGACCTTCATTGAGAATGGTGGCAAGTGTCAATTCCGATTTGGCTACGCATGGAAAGGAGCTGGAGCACGTCCTTTGACCAAAGAGCAGGCGTTAGAGAAGTTGCCGAAGTTTAATTTCGGCATGGGTTTCTATGAGTTGGAATGGGAGGAGGTGAATGGAGAGAGGGTGCTTGAGTTCAACGAACTAGGCGAAAATGATTTATGGTAAACAGAAAAGCAAGGAAGAAAGATGAACACAAGTCAGATATATCAAGAAGTTACCAGCCGCATACTTGCGGAGATGGAGAAGGGCATTATACCGTGGCTCAAGCCGTGGACTTGTACTGGAGGGGCGGTGTCGCATACCAGTGGCCGTCCATATAGTTTGCTCAATCAGATACTGATAATGTTAGACGGAGGAGAGAGCGATGTGCACTATGGTGAGTATCTCACATTTAAGCAAGCCAAAGCCGAAGGCGGCATGGTGCGCAAAGGAGAAAAAGGACGATTCATTGTCTTTTGGAAGATGTATTCCAAAGAGGAAGAGAAGGACGGAGAAAAGACGATGAATGTCATTCCTGTGCTTCGGAGTTACTATGTCTTTGAGGTGAGCCAGTGCGACGGCATCAAACGCAAGTACGAGCCGGAGAAGCACCCGACGCTCAGCCCGGTAGCCGAAGCCGAGGATGTTGTGGCTAAGTACTTCGACAGAGAAACATGCGGGCTGCGTATTTGCGAAAGCGACCGCGCCTATTATTCCCCATCGGTAGACATTGTGAACGTCCCGCAAATGAGCCAATACGATGCCGTAGAGGAGTATTATGGCACACTTTTTCATGAGATGACACATTCGACAGGTCACAAGACGCGACTTGATCGCTTTATGGATGGCAGCACGTTCTTCGGCAGCGAGGTGTATAGCAAAGAAGAGCTGGTAGCCGAAATGGGGTCAGCTTTCATGCTCAATCGCCTCGGCATTGAGAGCAAAAAGGCGTTCCGCAATTCGGTAGCCTACTTGCAAGGATGGAGCAGCAAACTCCGCAAGGACAGCAAGCTCTTTGTCAATGCCGCCAGCAAAGCCGAAGCGGCAGTCAATTATATCATCAACGGAAAGGAGGCTGCAAAATGACAATCAGTGACGCGAAGTATGTCGTAGAGAACTATGGCTTCATCGTAAGAGGTGATGGAGTTGTCAGCGGAGCAGACTTCGGCAAACGGATAGCGGAATACTACGACATAAGAGACACACGGAACGATTGGGCGGTAGATGTCGCGACAACGATGATTAAGGAAGTGTGTTGCTCAGCAGTAACCATTCGCGCAAAGTTCAATTCTATGAGAAAGGAGGGCGAATAATGGCACTTGCATACGAGGACTGGTATCTGTCGAATGACGAGTACCGTGACGTTGAGGCCGATGATGGAACGAGCCAACTCATCGATGAGACCGAAGAAGAATACAGAGAAAGGATCAGAGCAAATAACCCATTTTACTTTTAAAGAAATGAACGATATGAATAGATTCGGTGAATATACAGGCAAAGACGGTAATGTGCTTTTCTGCGATAAAGGGACGTGGTATGTGGCCTACAACATTAGAGAGGACACAACATCATTGGTGATAGGAGGCTCTGACATGGTTGGTGTCATGTACCTTGTTCTCCAAGGGGACAGAGTGGCTGAATTCAGAGAGGTGGCAGAGAAGAACTATGAGGTGAACAAAGGCATCTTCGGAGCATTTGGTGAGTGCATACGCTTTGCCTCCTCACATGAAGACCTAATTCCGGAAAGATGCACCATTGGTGGAATATTCTCCTCCAAGTTGAAAATCATAAAAACCAATTAACATTATGGAAACAAGAAAATACAAGACAATCGAAGGATTGCTCCGCCAATGTTGGTCTCACGAAATGAATT
>Ga0326512_10000240_pt1 | contig 46743 bp, 74 predicted proteins | sample 1_2617_0518_D_FD_203652 | JGI IMG/M metagenome (GOLD analysis project Ga0326512, IMG submission 203652) | Bovine rumen microbial communities from UC Davis, California, United States - 1_2617_0518 | ecosystem: Host-associated > Mammals > Digestive system > Stomach > Rumen | place: USA...
CAAGGACAATGACGGCGTAATCGTGTTTCCGTTTTATGACGAGACAGGCGCGCTGCAGTTTGTGAAGTACCGCAAGGCCGACTTCGTCAAAGGGCGAGACAAGAACAAGGAGTGGTGCGAGGTAGGGTGCAAGCCGATTCTCTTTGGGATGAATCACTGTACGGAATCTGGGACGTTAGTCCTTACGGAAGGGCAGATAGATAGTCTGTCAGTTGCGGAAGCCGGAATACCAAATGCGGTGAGCGTTCCTACAGGGGCGAATGGATTTACTTGGGTGCCGTACTGTTGGGACTTCCTGAGCAAATACAACACGCTGATTGTCTTCGGCGACCATGAGGACGGTCACATCACTCTGCTCGACGAGATGAAGAACAGGTTTCACGGAACGGTGCGGCACGTCAGACCGGAGGACTACCTCGACTGCAAGGACGCGAACGAGATCTTACAGAAGCACGGAAAAGAGGCTGTGCGGCATGCGGTCGAGTACGCTGTCACAGTTGAACATCCGCGAATCAAGAAGTTGTCTGATGTCACGCACGACACGGACCGGATATTCCTCGATACTGGCTTGCCAAAGTTGAACAGGATCCTGGGCGGCTTCTCATTAGGACAGATGGTTCTGCTGACAGGCGAGAGGGGCTACGGAAAGTCGACGCTTGGGTCACAATTCGTAGCGATGGCGATTAAGCAAGGGTACACTGCATTCCTCTATTCCGGCGAACTGCCTGACTGGTTTGTGCAAGAGTGGTTTGACAGACAGATGGCTGGAGGAAAGCACATCAACACGGTTAAGACTCAGCTTGAATTTTACGACTTCAGAGTGAATGCGGAAGACCTAGACAGGATTCATCATTGGTACAGTGAATCGTGCTACATCTATGACGGAACAATTGCCGATGATGACGGCGACGAGATTGAAGCACTTGACTCAGTCATTGAGACGGCGATCAAGCAGTATGGCTGTCAGGTCATCTTCGTTGACAATCTGATGACAGCGATGACGGATGATATGGCAACAGACCTGTACAGGCAGCAAGGCGCATTCGTGAAGCGGCTGTCAGGCATGGCGAAGAAATACAACGTGCTGATTATCCTCGTCGCCCATCCGCGCAAGAGTCAGCCAGGTGGACATTTCAACAACGACGACATTGCCGGAAGCAGTAATGTGACGAATCTTGCGGATACGATCCTGAGATACACAAAGCCGGAAGAAGACGATGATGATCCTCTGCCAGCGGACAGGCTTTTGCAGGTTACGAAGAACAGACTGACAGGAAAGACGGAGGACGTAGGCATAAAGCTTTGGTACGACGAGAAGAGCAAACGGATCTCGGAAACGAAGGACTTCGACTGGACGATGGGATGGGAGGACGTGCCTGACGGCTTCATCCGCATCGAGGGTGAACTGGAAGATATTCCGTTTTGAGGGAGGTTATGAAAGCAGAAAAGGAAACGATAGCAATCACTCAGGACGACTTAAGGCCATACCACACGGTTAATGCTGAATGTTGGAAGTGGCTGAAGGAGCATGGTCTTGCCATGACGGAAGACACGGTAGAGTCGGAAGCGTACTGGGACGAGGCAGTGAAGTCAATGACGGAACTGGAGGCAGTGCTGCGGAATGTGGCTGACCGCGAATACGCCATGGACATGTGCGTAGCGGCATTAAAGGCTCTGGAGAGGATGAGCCAGAGATTCGGAAGGAGGACGAAGATTGGCATTTGAAGTAGTGATGATCATTGCTGTGGTATTCATTATGGCACAGCTTTGGCAGATTAAACTGTTTGCGTTTAAGTCGGCTCAGTTTGCCGATGCAGTGAAGGAAGCACTTGGCAAGTGGAACGATAGCAAGAAGGAGGGACTCAATGGACATCAAGAGCGTGACAAATAAGTCTAATGGAATCAGCATTGGCGTGAGAGAGCCGCAGAAGGGCGATCCTGGCAGACCGCTGTTCCGTCTGGTGGTTGGTGTTGCCGGAGGTGAAATGATCCTTGCGAATTTCAGAGGTGAGGAGGAAGCTGAGCAGTTCATGTATTACTTGCGGAGATTTGCGGAGGTGTGAAGCATGCCGACCAATAGTGTGAAGAAATGCTATTACACTGTCATCGCTGGCGACTATAAAGGCAAGAAGGTCTGGGGCTTTGGTTTCTCACCGTTTGATGATACTGCGGTAGTTTATGACGATGACTATGAGTACGTTATTCACGATCCAGTCACAAAGCTTCGGATAGACAAGGAAGAGGTGATCGAGTTCAGCCCTAAGCAGATTGAGATGATCAATGATGCATTGTCTGGCAATAGCCTGATTGACCCTGATGCTTTTTGTGAGGCTCAGTAAAGGAGGAACGATATGCGACTAATAAATGCTGACGAACTGATAGAACACGTCTGGCTCGACAGACTGGACAGCCGCGAAAGGATTGCAGAGATGGTGTACTCCGCGCCTACCATCGCAGAATTTGATGGCGAAATCAATAGGGTTGTTGTCAGGGGTGTGGAATATTACAAATGGCCCCCTGTCAACAACAGCGAGATTAGCAAGCTGAAGCGTGAGATCGCCGACCTGAAGAGTTCAAACGATTTTCTCAGGCGTGGCGTCGGCAGACTGGAAGGCACCATCAAAGCGCTTGAAGTTGTTCTTCGTGCATACGGCATCTTAGGAAAAGGGGTGGATGATGACTGATACGGAATTGGCAAGAAGGAAGGCAATATGTGATGCTGCCGGTGTTGATGATATTGGCGAGGTATCTGATGGATTCCACACATTCAATAGCCTGTATGAGCAGAGAATGATCTTGTTTGCCGCGCTTGTAAAAGCATACAAGGACAAGGCATGGAAGTCGCACAGGCACGAAGACGGCGAATATTGTTTCGGTGGCGGCTGGTTTATCGTTGGCATTGATACGCCAGAAGGGAGTTACACATACCACTACGAAAACAAATACTGGGGCATGTTTGACTGCATTGACTTGCCAAGAGGCAAACACTGGGATGGACATACAGAAGCAGATGCCGAAACAAGGTTAATGTCATTGAAGCCAGAGCGGAAGAAGGGACGGTGGAAGATGAAACCTGACCCCTACGGCTTTTTTGGTTATATCCCTGTATGCTCGGAATGTGGATGCACGACAAAGAGAGGGGTTTATAAATTCTGTCCCAACTGCGGAGCGGAGATAAGAGGTGAACAGGATGGCTAAATATATCCTTGAACTCGAAGATGTACCGTCAATGTTAGAAGAAGGGCATGCGTTTTTCAAATGTCTTAATGCTCCGTGGTGGTACATATCAGATATGATTACAAACAGGCTGAAACAGTACGAAGACAAAGAACCAAAGACAGGGGAATGGAGAGAACACATCTTTGACGGAATAATGGGAGCCAGACCCAGAGCGTTGATGTGTACACGGTGCAATTATATCAGTTTGTGTGCATATAAATTCTGTCCCAACTGCGGGGCGGAGATGGAGGTAGGCAGTGAGACTGATTGACGCTGACGCACTGAAAGACAGTATTGAAGTACATTTTGCAGATGGTGTCCATGTGTATGATACATTTGCAGAGTTGATAGACGAACAGCCCACTATAGAGCCGGAGAGGAAAAAGGGAAAGTGGATAAAAATGTCTGATGCAGATGGTTACTACTACGTTTGTGATCAGTGCGGTGAAAATTTACCGAGATATATGACGGAGCCGCTGACATTTGACAATCCGTATCCGCCTAAATTTAGTATCGACAAAACAAATTTCTGCCCTAACTGTGGTGCGGCTATGATAGGTGAACAGAATGGCTGATAAATTAAAACCGTGTCCGTTTTGCGGAGGGTCGAATGTCCATGTTGAAAGAGATGGTGATTTAGGAAGTTACATTTGCTGTTATGATTGCCTTTCTTCGTTTTGGCAACAAGAAGCATGTTGCGAAGAAGACAATATAGTAGCGTGGAACAGGAGAGCAGGTGAACAGGATGAATGATTTAATCAGCAGACAGGCGGCGATACGGTGGGTAAAAACCGAGTGCAATCCATACGGAAAACCTACGCTTGATTTTGAGAGCGGCAAAAAGGTTATAGAGCATCTGGAGCAAATGCCGTCCGCACAGCCAGAACAGCGGTGGATTCCGTGCAGTGAGAGGTTGCCGAAAGAAGAGCAAAAAAAATATTGGATATGCACCGACACTGGGTATCAGTGCGAATGCAGATGGACAAATGTAAACCACTTCTGGACTGATTTAACTACAAGTTGGCATTGGCATATTATGGACGTACCACAATATGCAAAAGTTGTAGCATGGATGCCGTTACCAGAGCCGTGGAAAGGGGGACAGGATGGACACTAATGTGAGAATCAACTGTGAGACAAATGGTTTTGAGGATGCCACAGAACAGGTCGAAGCACTCGCAGAGGCGTATGACGGATTTCCTGCACAGGTGACAATCAAAAACTGCCATCACTGTACATTTAATATTTATCCGTCACAGACAAAGTTTGTGAATGCAGAAAGGAGACAGGATGGATGATTTAATCAGCCGCCAGATGGCAATTGACATCGTAGAAGGGGTATGCGTCATGCTTTTAGGTGAGTGCAAGACACACGTTGAGGACGGAGACGAGGTCTTCAGCAGCACTCGCGAGGTTGATGCCATCTTGAAGTGCAACAAGTACATCAAGAAGGCGTTGAGAGAGATGGAATATCACTACGGTGAACATTGTTCTAACTGCAAGGAATATGACAAGGAGCGTCATAGCTGTCCGCGCTTCAATGATGTCATAGCCAGTACGATCCGCGAACTGGAGCAGAGCGCGTTTCCGCTTGATTCGTTCCTCAGCCTTGACGACTACGACATCACTCCCGAGTCCGTAGAGGACGAAGGGGGTACGGTTAAATGGGGAATCCGCATTCGGAGAAAGGAGTATGTATGACCAGGGGGGTATGCTTAGACGAAGCAAAAGAGATTGTGCACGGTGACCGCGAAAAGTCTTACGGAACGCCAGAAAATAACTTTTCCAGAATCGCATTGCTGTGGTCGGACTACATCGGATATCCGATCAGTGCGGTTGACGTGGCGATGATGATGGTTCTGTTAAAGACCGCGAGGATTAGGAGCGGCATGGCGACGGAAGATTCGTTCGTCGACATCGCTGGCTATGCGGCTTGCGGCGCGGAGATTGCGACGGAGGAGGCGTACAAATGTCAGTGATATTCGCAGTCGACTTTGACGGCACTCTGTGTGAGAATGCGTGGCCCGACATTGGCAAGCCTAATGGTTATATCATCCGGTACCTCATACAGGCACGGAAGGAAGGCCACAAGCTGATTCTCTGGACGATGAGGGAGGACGAACTGCTCTCCCAAGCAATCGAGTGGTGCAAGGGCCAGGGCCTTGAGTTCGATGCAGTCAACGACAATCTGCCGGAGATGCAGTCGTTTTACGGAAACAATCCACGGAAGGTCTACGCCAATTATTACATCGACGACCATAATGCTTTTGGCGTGGGCCACAAGCCGCCTGTGTTGGGGAGGAAGAAATGATCAGCTTCGTAGTGGGAATGATTGTTGGAGCAAACCTGATGTTTTTGATTCTTGGCCTTCTGGCTATGAGTAATGAGGACGACAGATGACGTACGAAGGGACATGTTTGACTTGCAAATATTGCAAGGAGCGGAAAAGTGGCAGCTATGTCTGCACAAACGTTGACAGCGACTATGCCGCAGAGACCATCACTGAGGACGACTGGTGTGACCTCTGGTGGGGAAGGGAGGGAGATCCTGATGACACAGTATGAAAAGGACATGGAGAGGGCGATAGACAGCGCTGAAGGAATAAACGACCTCTTGCGCCGCATGCTGATGGTCTACCACACGAAGGAAGATCTCGCGGTGCTGTCGAGGAAGACAGGAGTCCAGGCGTGCACGATCACGAACATTAAGCAAGGGCGGCAGGGCGCGATGGTCTCAACACTAGAGACATTGATGGACGGAATGGGCTATACGCTCGTCCCCATAAAGAAGGGGGGCCAGTGATATGGGGCGACCTCAAAAGAGCAAAGGGGTATTCGACGATGATATCCTTGCGGCGGCTGATACGGAAGGTAGTGCCTATGACATCTTCCTCCGCATGCTTGACGCTTACCGCATCCACTGGAGGATGAGTGCGCTGGCGAGGAAAGCCGGATATCGCGTGGAGACCTTGAGCGCCATCGTTTGCAAACAGCCGAAGGTAGCTGCTAACTTCAGCACGGTGGAGGCTGTGCTTGATGCTATGGGATACAGGTTACAGATCGTCAGGAAGGAGAGCGCATGACTGACACGGAATTGGAGATCTGCCGCAAGGCCATCGACCATTGGGGCAAGGATGCTCAGGAGCGGTTGTTCTACGAGGAAGTCGGGGAGTTAATGCAAGCCATCAGCAAGATGCATCGTAAGCTTTGCGGAGACACTGAGCACGAGTTCGACCATATCGCTGAGGAGATTGCTGACGTAGAGATCTGCCTCGCACAGCTTAAGCTGATGTACGGACTGGATGACAAGGTGGCATTCTTTAGGGCGGCGAAGATTAGGCGAGTAGAACAGAGAATGAATGTGGGAGGTAATTAATGGCTACGGAATATGTGAACGACGAGAATGCAATCGAGTACCTGACAGGGGCACGGACAGCGACGGTGACAGCTACGCACCTCACGCTGAAGAACAGGTTGCAGAGGCTGAAGAAGGAGAGGCCCAATGAGGTCGACCTGATCATCAATCAGGATGGGAGTATCTGTGCGCACATCCCTGTCAGGTGGATTAAGATTCACCCGAACAGGGTGCTGTCAGAGGAGGAGAAGGCCGAGATGGCTGAGACTGCACGGAGACGGTTTGGCCTTAATCCCGAAAACTAAAGAGAATTCTTGACGGAAACTACCAAAACTCGCGTCCTAGGTGGTGTGGTCGAGCATTTCTCCACCTAGCCTCGTAAGACGCGAAAACGAGGTGAAAAGCCAAGGACAAACGTAAGAAGGGGGTACCCCCATTCCGTAAGGCCGAATTTGCCGGAGGGGTAAACGAGACCCAGGGGGTGCCCCACAGGAAGGAGATGATACGGAATGAGATTGGTGAACCAGCGCGGCACGATGTCATTTAACCTTGACCACTTTGTGCTTATGCTTGACGGAAAGTCACTGCTCCTCTGCGACGAGGGCGGCGAGAAGACGTACGTGGTTGGGACGTACAACACGGCTGAGAGAGCGGAAAGGGTATTCTATATAATTCACGCGCGTTATTGCGATAGAGTCAGGGTGGGCTACCTCCCAGCAGAGTGACAGCCCTCACAGAATCTTTTTTACGTCGGCGCAACAGGGCGTAAATCACCCAAAACTCGCACGTTAGGAGCCTTAGCCTAGGATTCCTTGCCTAGCTTGCTAAAACGCGAATTTAGGGGTAAAATCCCAAGCAACTGTATATACGCATAGTAAACATTTGAAAGGAGACATAAGATGGACGTGAAGGTATCATCCGAGTCCTACGTAGAGCGCTTTACTCGCGAACAGAAAGAAGCTGCGCAGAAAGCCTCAGTCACTATCCAGATCCAGCCTGATGTGGACAATCCTGTGGACAATTCCACGGAAACCACGAAGGGGGGACGGGGAAAGCATAAGGTAGCAAAAAACGAAAGGGGTAAATCATGACCCGGGGTAGGCCTAGAAAAAATCCGCCGCGAGAGCGTGTGCAAGATAAACCAGGCAAGCCTTATCCGAAGTTTGAAGAAGGTTTCGCCACGAAGACGGTCAACTTCCTTCGCGACATCACGCCGCCCACATTGACGGATGCCCATGATGTGGAGACAATGCGGAAACGCTTTGAGTTTTACCTACAGAAGTGCGAGGAGTACGACAACATGCCATCAAATCTGGCAGCATATCTGGCTTGCGGCGTTACCAAACAGCAAGTTTGGCGGTGGACAAAGGGTGAGGATCAGGGCGATGTTGAGCGAAAAAGGTTCTGGCTTCAAGTGCTGTCATTCCTCAGCAGCATGCGTGAGCAGATCATGCTGAACGGAAAGGTTCATCCGGCTATCGGAATTTTCTGGCAGAAGAATTTCGACGAGTTGCGCGACGAACAGGTCCAGGTGGTGGAGTCGCCAAACTTAATCGGATCCGCAGAATCTGCTGAAAAGATCGCAGAACGGTATGAACAGAGCCGCCTGATCGAGACCCCGAAAAAAATTGGCTCACCGATTTTACAAGACCAGGACCGGCGCGAAATCGAGACTGAACAGTCGTTCGAAGATTCGGAAAACAGCGGCGAGGGTGTGTAAGATTTTAATCGGTGTAAGATTAGAATCTGAGATTGTTTTTAATCAGTGTAAGAAAATAACCAGTCGCCGGAGACCGTCAGCCGCTGTTATAGCTGGACTATAACAATGGACGCAATACGCGTATAGCGCTTATTGTGCTACTAATACTAGCATAATAGGCGCTTTTCTTTTTGCGGCGGCTGTTCTATCTGTTATAGCATTGTAGCGAGCCGGATTTTTGACGGTGTAAGCATGGGATGGTAGCATGTACGGAAACACGCCACAAGCCGCCCACAAGCCGCTACAATCGGTTTTAATGGTTTTAGCGTGCAAGTATGCCTTGAAAGCATTAAAACGCAATACAGACGGTGCTAGAGGCCTTGTGCGGCTTGTGTGGGTGTATGGTTGCAAAGTGCATAATTCGAATTTTAGGCACAAAAAAAGAGGGCTTTTTATGCCCTCTTAAACTGAAAATCTTGAATCGGTTCACTAAATAACTTCGGTACAGGATATATAAAGTAACCATTGTTAATAAGCCTGACATCACTAGCAAGGTAGATTCTAGGTTTTACAAGTCCTTGCCAATTGTCCCATAGTTCTACATTGTGGGTAGCTATCCATTTAGCGCCCCGTAACGTGTTAGATTGTCCAATGTATTTATAGTCATACTGTCCACCGATAACTACATATTTTTTCATTGTTTTTTCTCCTCTCATGCTCTTTTATAGATCTGAATATTGTTCCACCTGAAAATCACTTGCTTTCGCTCATTGTCTGAAATAAACGGAATTTCAATCTTTTCAAAATCGGCCCCATGCCGAAATATTCCCATGCCATAGGGTGGTAATAGTTCGGCCCCCGATATGTCAATTATATTCCGGCTATCGCGTGCCGTCGCTGTTTTAAGCGCTATACGCGATGGCATGTTACACTTTATATTGCTATTGATGATAGTCGCAAGCGGTGATTGTGTCGCTATTATCATATGTATTCCGGCGGCACGCGCAAGTTGAAGGATTCTTTGCACTAAAGGTTCAATTCGTTTTTTGGCTGTTAGAATCAAGTCGGCATACTCGTCAATAATGACGTAAATCTGTGCACCGCTATACGACTTTACACCGCTTGCGCGCATTGCGATGAAACGGCGTTCCATTGTCTTTATAACAGATTCAAGAGCCGTGCATGCATCGTTGACATTGTCGGCATATGCTATAACTTGTGGTAGATGTCTGTATTCGTACAGTTCTACCATTTTAGGATCTATCAAGACAAGCTTGATTTTTTCAGGCCCCGATTCCAAAAGATTGCAAATTAGGCCGTTGATTAACACGCTCTTGCCCGTGCCTGTGGCCCCCGCTATAAGTAAGTGCGGCTCTTTTAAAAGCCGCTTGAAAATGTCATTGTCCATTGTTTGCCTCTTTTATATATCCATTTTCTAATGCGCGTTTGACGGTGAATAAATCGGAATAAGCTATTTCCAAGTTGCGGAAAGCTTTAAACGTGATTTTTTCACCGTCGGCAAATGTACATTGCCTGTAATATGCTAGCAATTCCGCTTTAGTTAGAATTGCGTTCATAGTGGGCAGGTAGTATCTTTTCATACTATCACCGCCTTTTTAATGTTCGTCAGCGTATGCTGATTCGCCCGCAATACAACCGCGGTGCGCCTTTTTGCAAATGTCGCAGTTTCCCGGACATTTCCAAAGCTTTTCAAAATAACTATCATCATGATTCTTATTACCGCCTTTGAGACGGCAACTAAATGTGGGCAAGTCGTACGGATTGAACATCGGCATGCCGTCCCATTCTGACATCATGACAATCAGATTATCAGGTAACTTTCCGCCGTTGTTTGATAACCAACAATTGATAATCCCATGCATTTTAGTGTATGTCCAAAAATGCCAATCGGGATGGTCAATTGCTATTTTTGTCATTTGGTCAAAATAGTTATAGTCGATAATCTCGCCGCCAACGTGCCACCTAAAAAATTTGTTTTCCGGCCTTGTGCGGAATTTTTTATACAAGAACTCGTCAATCATAGCAAAATATTCTTTTGTATGATCCTTTGCAAGGTAGTAGTTCCGCACCCTTGCGTTTAGCACGTTTGAATACTGGACATTGGCTTTTACATCGTAGCAAAGTCCTGAACAATGTGAACAATTGCCGCACGAAAGAATGGGCGACAAGCTAACATTGTAAACACGTCCAATTTTCCTGTTTCCGTTTGAAATACAGATAAACGGCAAAAACTTGTCGTTTTTGAACTGGTTATAAAGGCTTGTAGCCTTTTCAATGTAGTTTCTAAGGGTTTCTTTTTTGAATGACATTTTTATATCTCCTTGTAAATTCTTTCAAGTTGTCCATTTTTGCTTGTGCACTCGTTCAACCACTGACCAAAGTTTTCTAATTCAGTTTCGTTATTTTCTTTGACTTCTAACCAAAGCTTGTAAGCTTCTTCTTTTGTGAATGTTTCCCCCGTTTCACCGTCGTAAAAGAGTTCTATTCTCATTTCTTTTTCGTCTCCTGTTTTTTCGCTATTGTGCTAGAATCCATGGCCGATAGCATTTAGTTTTCAATGTGCCTATACCCTATCGGGTACATACATATAATAACACGAGTTCATAATAATATACAGTAAAATCTTATGCATACGTGATAAAATGAGTGACCGCTCAATGTGTGCGTCCGCTTCGGCCCTTGTGTGGATGTGGGCATGGGTGGCGCGTGGGTGGCGCAAGTACTAACCCCATCGAGACCCTATTTATTAAAGCTTTTAATAGATATGCCCTAGTTCATTAAAATTTTTAATAATTAGACGTGTGCGGCTATTGGCATATTGCACAAAATGATTAGCAGTCTCAAAAGTGAAAAGTTTTGACTCGGTCGACCGCCTACCATCTTTTTGTGTGGCCTGTAAAAAGCTGAAAAGGGTAAATTTAATACGGGGGATGTGATCACAAAAAGCGCTTTAAAAGTTGGTAGTACTACAGATACCGCCTACAAGGGCAAGGGCACGGGGGAAAATGACCAGGCTGCAGACGGCGGGGGTAACCCCCTTTCATACCGCGCAAAACAAAAAATGGCGGCGGCTATTAGAGTAGCTATTAGAATGACTACTGGGATTATTACGGTTATGATGGATAAGATTAGGAGAGCGGTAGGAGAGCGGTAGGAGTGATACTACTTACGGAATGAGTGATGGCTGATCAGTACTGCCACAAGGCTGATAAGAAAACTGACACGGAATAATTCTCCTACGGCGATTTTAAAATAGCGCAGAAAACAAAAAAGGCGGTATAAGAATTATTAATGGATTACCGCCTATTTATTATATATATTAATATATACGCGCACACGTGCGTACACGCGCACACGCGCAGGAAACGTTAAATGGGGGTGGCGCGAATATTTTCCTACTATGCGCATTTTACGAGGTGGCTGAGTGGGCGCTCAAATATCACGTATCCATGCTTTTGCGCTTGATTAATATGCATGCGTGATGATATACTCTTCTTACAGAGGAGGTACACACCATGAGAGAACAAGATGTAATCAAGAAAGCCTTAAGGACACTGAAGATCACCCAGACCAAGCTTGCCGAACGCCTCGGTTATGCCAGTCAGGCCGGAGTTGCCCAGATCGTTGGCAGAGATCGAAAGTCCATCACTGTTCAGCTTCTCGCCAAAGTCGTTGACGCTATGGGATGCGAACTGGTCATCCGCAGTAAGGAAGATCCGTCCCTTGAATGGATCATCACAGCAGAGGAGGAATCAAAATGATCTACGGTTACGCCAGAGTTTCAACCATCGGTCAGGCCCGTGACGGAAACAGCCTCGAAGTCCAGGAGCGTGACCTTCGCGCTGCCGGAGCAGAGCAGATCTTTGCTGACTCCTTCACTGGCACCAAGTCTCACCGTCCACAGCTTGACCGTCTGATGTCCGTCCTACAATCAGGTGACACCGTCGTGGTCTGCAAACTGGATCGTATCGCTCGTTCGACCAAGGGCGGCATCGAGATCATTGAGGAGTTTATCAGCCGTGGATGCACTCTCAACGTCCTCAATATGGGACGCTTTGATGACACTCCGACCTCGCGGCTGATGGTGCATATCATGTTAGCCTTTGCGGAATTTGAACGTGATATGATCGTCCAACGGACTACGGAAGGAAAGGACGCAAAGCGTTCCAGAGGCGAACTGAAGGAAGGCCGTCCGCATTCCGTAATCGATATGGCCCTCTATCGCGAACTGGAATGCCTCTATTCCGCACGGAAGATCTCCGCTGAGGAGTGCGCCAGTAAGCTTGGCGTATCTCGATCAACCTTCTTCCGGCTGATAAAGCAGTCAGCCTGACACCATCTACCCTCTGATACCCTCCGGGGGTATATTTATGCCCCAAGACCTTTGCCGATTTCCCCTCCGCTCAACTGCCTTTACGGAATGCGTGTGATATACTCGACCTGTAGAAACATCCAGATTCTTTTTTTCATTGCTTTCTCCTGATCCACCTTTCTGCCATAAGAGCACGCATGATCGGTTGGTGTTCCGCACCTGACGGTTCGACTCCGTCACATGTGTTTTGAGCATTGATGATTCCTCCATGAGTATGCTCATCCTATAATTTCATAGCGGCAGTGAAGTGAGTCTTTCGGGTTCCTCGCCGTGCACACTGCCGCGCTTCGGGGGCGTAGTTCATCAAGTAGAACACTCGGCTTTGAACCGAGAGGTAACAGGAGCGGAGCCTGTCGTCCCTGATTGAGGTCTTGCCGACCTCACCTGGTATCCATTTTCTGCGACGACCTTTCTTTTCTCGATTGTTTGTATCTCCTTATTGGTTAAGGGGCGGTGTATGCCGCCTCTTTACTTATACCCAAATTTTGACAGGGAGGTTTTGTGTGAAGAACCAAGACATAGCGAAGGCTATACTGCTGTCTGTCAGACAGAATCCTGGCGACCTGGTCCCGTACAACGACGCTCTTGGAGTGGCAAGAGAGTGGGTGAAGGAAGACTTCGACAGCGCTCATAAATTTATCCACATGCTCCATAATCCGATAGACCACGCGATAGCTGCCGCTGTTGAGCGGAAGGATTACGACGTGCTTCCGGCTTTGGATCAGCTGAAGTTCGGCCTTCTGCTGTTCGGCGCACAGGACTTCTTCGACGACTATCTGCAAGCTGTTGAGTACGGAAAGCCGCTGTGGAAGCAATTCTATCTTCCGCGCCGTCACTATCTGCGGCGGTACGTGGATGCCTATCAGGAAATCATTGACGGAAAACTGGACTTCCTGTCGATCTCCATGCCCAAGCGATCAGGAAAGGCTGTCACACTTGATACGCCTATTCCGACTCCGTATGGATTTAAGCGCATGGGTGATATTCGTGTGGGCGACCTGGTCATGGCGAGAGATGGCTATGACACGACGGTAACAGGTGTTTTTCCGCAAGGGAAGGTGCCTGTTTATGAAGTACGCTTTACGGACGGCGCTACGGTGAAAACCTGTGCGGAACACCTATGGAAGGTACGTTTCCATAACGTCAATTCACCATCCGGCAAATGCGGATATTCCGAAAGAGTCATGTCCACTGGCGACATCATGAAGCACGGACTGCGCGGTGGCAAAGGTCGTAGTGAGCACAATCTATTCTCAGTGGAGTATTGCGAACCAGCCGAGTTTCTCTATCAGGAAGTGCTGATCGATCCGTACGTCCTTGGTGTTCTTCTTGGCGATGGTGGTCTTACGGAAAGTACGGTAAACATCACGACTCCTGATGCGGAAATCATCGAGTATATCAGTACCCATCTGCCGGAGGGCGATATCTGCGAACGATATCAAAAGAAGAAGGACTGTTGGAGAATCCACTCCGAAACTAGGAAGTATGACTCCGGCGGTCATCTTGTGAAATGTGCGACTGCGGAAGCACTGGAACATTACGGATTGCTTGGTAAGCGTTCTTATGAAAAGCATATTCCTGATGATTACGTCTTTACGACATCTGAGATGCGTCTGGAATTACTCAGGGGGCTGCTTGATACTGACGGTTACGCACAGTCAAAGGGTATTGAGTTTTCCACTACATCGCCTCAATTACGTGATGCTGTGATGTTCATTGTTCGTTCTCTTGGCGGCTATGCTTCATGCAAGGTTCGTATGGGAAGTTATACAAAGAATGGTGCGCATATTCAGACGCGAGAGAATTACCGCATCAACATTTGCTTTCCGTCATCGATTAATCCCTTCAAGTTATCACGCAAGGCCAATGCGTATAAGCCTAAGCGTGAAAAGCTTTACAGGTACATCGAGAGCATTACGCCTTGCGGAGAAGAAGAGGCCCAGTGTATCTGCGTTGATAATGATGAGCATTTGTATCTTGTTGGGACGTACTTTGTGCCAACACATAACAGTCAGCTAGGCATTAATTTTATCAACATGATGTCTGGACGACGACCTGACAGGGCAATACTTGCGGAAGGCACTGGTGATGACCTCGTCCGATCATTCTATACAGGGTGCCTTGAATATCTGCTTATTCCGTCCGAATATCACTACTACGACATCTTCCCTGATGTGTACATCTCCCAGACGAATGCCGACTTGAAGACGATCAACTTCAACGAGAAGTCAAGATTCCCCACAATCATGTGCCGCTCGATTGACTCTCGTCAGGTCGGTCTTTCCGAAGCAACGAACCTTCTCTACCTCGATGACTGCGTGGAGGGACGTGAGGAAGCCAAAGACAGGTCCAGGCTTGACCGCAAGTGGGAAGTCATCTCTGGTGATATCTTAGGCCGTGCCATTGAAGGTACACCCATTGTCATCTGCGGAACAAGGTATTCCCTCTACGACCCGATTGGCAGACTGCAAGAGGAGATGGCGAAGCAAGGCAAACGAACTAAGATCCTTGAGACTCCGGCCCTGGATCCTGAGACGGACGAGACAAACTTTGAGTACGTCAGAGAGGGGCAGCACGTCTTCACTACCCAATACTTCCGCGACCAGCGCGACATGCTTACGGAAGAGCAGTGGATGAGCGAATTTCAGCAACAGCCCTTCGAAGCCAGAGGTATCCTCTTCCCCAAGCATCGTCTGAACTACTTCTACGAACTGCCTGTCGACAGGGAGCCTGACGCGATTGTGGCCTACGCTGACACTGCGGAAAAAGGTGAAGACTATTGCGCACTGGTAGTTGGCTATATCTACGGCGATGATGTCTATATTCCGTATGTGGTGTATGATGATTCGCCGCCCGAAGCTACAAAGCCGGAATGCGCACACGCCCTGATTGACAATCACGTCGTGTCTGCATGCTTCGAGTGCAATGCTGCCGGTGAATACTTCGCGCGAGATGTCCTGACGATCATGGAAAATCATGGATACAGTTGCGATGTGCGGACTAAGCGCTCACTGGCAAACAAGCAGACAAGAATAGAATTTGCTTCTGATAATATTATTAAACACTTCTACTTTCTCCATCCCTCGAAATATCCCAAAGCAAGCCAATATGCTTTCTTCGTGAAAGCTGTTCAGACGTATACACGCTCAGGCAAAGTGCCTCACGATGACGCTCCTGACGCTTTAGCCGGTCTGGAAAATTACATCCGTGGCCGCCTCACTGGCAACGCCATAGAGATCATCGACAGACCGTTTTAATGGCAATCGGCAAAAGTGCCGGATGGGTGTTGGTTGACATAATCTGTGCTATATGTTATGTGACATCTAACACAGACGATTTTCGATAAAGGTGACGAGATGTACAAAGAAGGCACAGTAATGACCGGCTTTCATGGTCGGCGTGAGATCCTGACGGACGTTCAGGAGATTACTCAGGACAATCTGGAAGAGGTATTGAATGCGGCGGTCATTTCGCATGCGGCAAATGCTGTGCGGATCGAGTACCTCTACAACTATAGGCGCGGTATCCAGCCCATCCTGTACAAGGAAAAGGAATATCGCCCAGAGATCAACAACAAGGTGATTGTTAACAGGGCTGAGGAAATTGTCGCGTTCAAGACGGGATATTTGCTCGGCGAACCTGTCCAGTATGTGTCCCTTGGCCTCCACAGCGACACTGTTGATGAAGAGATTACACGTCTGAACAGCTTCATGCTTGCGGAAGACAAGTACGGCAAGGACAAGGAGCTGGCTGACTGGATTCACACATGCGGCCTTGGCTACAGGTACATCATTCCGAAGAAGGACTATGAAGAAGGCGATGCTCCGTTTGGCATCTATATTCTGGATCCGCGCAATACCTTCACGGTGAAGCGCAACACCCCAGACAGGAAAGTCCTGATGGGCGTGACATTCACCGTTGATAATCAGGGCATTACCCACTACACGTGCTATACGGAAAACCTTCAAGCGACCGTCACATCACCTGGCGGCGCGGTCTTCGAAGAGAATCCTCTCGGCATGATTCCCATCATCGAGTACAAGCACAATTCCGTAAGGATGGGCGCCTTCGAGGCGGTCTTGTCCATCCTCGATGCGATAAACCTGATTGAATCCACCTCCCTTGACAATATGGAACAGGTCGTACAGGCCCTGATGCTTTTCCACAATGTGGACATCAGCAAGGAAGACTTCGACACGCTCCGTGAGAGAGGCGCTCTCAAGTTCCGTGATATCGATCCGACGCTCAAGGGCGAGATCAAATACATCATGAACAGCATTGATGGCGTTGCGGCAAATGCGACAGTCGGCGACCTGTACGATGCAGTTCTGACTATCTGCGGAATGCCGAACAGGAATGGAGGTTCGAGCACTTCCGATACCGGAAAGGCAGTAAATTTGCGCGACGGATGGGCCTCTGCCACAAGCCGTGCTGCAGATTCTGAGGCGATGTTCAAGACGGCTGAGCGTAAGGCACTGCGGGTCTTCGTGGAGATCGCAAACGCTCTCGAAGGTACGCACCTCAAGGCTTCCGACATCGATATCTCACTTCCTCGCCGCAATTACGAGAACATCACAGAGAAGGCCAATGTGCTCTTAATCATGCTCCAGAATCCGAAGATCCATCCTCGTCTGGCGTTCGAGCACTGCGGCATGTTTGTTGACCCCGACAGGGCATATGAAGAGTCAATGGAGTACTACGAGGAGTGCCTTGAGAGAGGGCTGATGAACCATGAGGGAGCCGAAGATAACACAGGAAGCGATAGCGACACTGGAAGCGATTCTCCGCAAGGGGAGTCAAGCGGAAGTGAAGATGGAGCAGTCACAGGTCGCGATAATCGAACTAAAGCGGAAGCTTAAGTACAAAGGTGGTGGCAAGGATGAGCAGTAAAGAGCGATTCCTCACCGTCTTTGACGAGATTAATCGACTGATTCCGACAAGCTATATCACCGCTATCGAGAACAGTGAGGACATGCCTGATGCGGAATCTCGCAAGAAGAAGATCGCTGATGACATTATCGAGGATCTGCTCTCCATCCTGATAAATGCCTATACGGAAGGCGTAGCGGACATCTCCGAGACCTTCGGTGCAGACATCGATGCCGACATGGATGACATGTACGATGCCATCTATTTCGTCTGGGGAGACGGAAAGACCTTCGAAGACAGGATCCGTGAACATGTCGAGAACGGCAATGCGGAAGCGGTCATTAGAGTGGCTGAGACGGAAGCACATCGTGATTATTCCGCTGGTCAGGCAGACTCCATCCAGAACGGTAGAGCATCAGGGGCCATTGCAAGCGACCTGACAATCATGAAGCGGTGGAACACCATGCGCGATCCGAAGGTACGCGAGACGCACGAATACCTCGAATCAATGGTCGTTCCGGCTGACGACGACTTCTACACATTCGACGGCGACCATGCTCCGTATCCAGGGGCATTCGAGAAGACAGAGAACAATGCAAATTGCCGCTGTCTGCTCACATATGAGGCTGTTTGAGCCGCAAGGCTTTTAAACATATATGCGCCAGGGAAGGCGCTTAACAAATTCCGCAAAGACAGACAAGTCGAAAAAACAGACCAACATGCAGAGGGAACTGCTCAAACGCAAGGAGGACGACCATGAGTTTTTTATCCGATCTACTTGGAAGCGCTTATCACGAAGGCATGACAGAAGACGATATTTCCTCGGCTCTGGAGGCCGCCGGAGTAGGGAATGGCGCATCCGAGATCACCAAGCTGAAGAATCTGCTGTCAAAGGCGAACAGCGAAGCCGCAAGTTACAAAAAGCAGTTGAGAGACAAACAGACTCCCGATGAAGCGGAAGTAGCCGCCCAGAAGGAAGCTTACGATGCGCTCATTGCGGAGCGCGATGGACTGCTTGCCGACAAAAAGACTCTCCAGAGGACGATCAGCATTGCGGAACAGACTGCCAAGCTTGTTGGAATCGGATATGACTCGGCTCTCGCAACTGAGACTGCCACAGCGATGATTGACGGCGACACTGCCAAAGTCATCGAAAACCAGTCGAAGGTTATGGAGGCCGTCCGAAAGAATGCGGTTGCAGATAGGCTGCGCGGAATGCAGCAACCTGCACCTGGCGCATCATCTGGCGGCGTTGACTACCAGAAGAAGATTGACGAAGCAAGAGCGTCTGGTGATTGGGCGGCAGTCGCGTATTACACGCGAGTGTCCGAACAGGACGCGCAGAACCAAGAGTAAATAAAGGAGGCCTACTATGGCAGTAGCTACATCTTTTGGAGTACTTAACTATTCCGGCATGCTCTTCAATAAGGGCAATACGAGGACTCCGCTGTCCTCGGCTATCGGCGGCAGAATCAAGACCACCGATCATGTTGAATTTGTAACTGGTCAGGAGTATACGACTGGGACTGCTTCTCAGCCTGCTATCTCCGAGACCGCTTCCCTGACTGCTCCTCAGCCGACTGTGATCACTCGTGAGCAGAAGACGAACGTGACGCAGATTTTCCATTATTCCGTTGGTGTTTCCTACGCCAAGGAAAGCAACATGGGCACTCTGTCCGGCGTGAACATCGCTAATCAGGTTGCTAATCCGATGAGAGAACTCGACTTCCAGGTTGCCGCCAAGATGCAACAGGCGGCTAACGACATCGAGTACACCTTCATTAACGGCGCGTACAACAAGGCAACCTCCGACGCGACCATCAACAAGACTCGTGGCCTTGTGAATGCTGTCGATGAGAATAACGTCATCGCGATGGAGAGCAAGCCGCTCGGCATTTGGGATGTAGCCCAGGCTATGAAGCTGATTCAGGAGGCCAATGCCCCTGTCGCCAATCTGGCTCTGTGGGTTGATGCTACGACTCTTTTCCAGCTCAATGCTGATGCCGCCCAGAATGGCCTGACGGTCGTTCCGGCAGCCAGAGAGGTCAATGGCATTCAGCTTTCCTCGATCATCACTCCGCTTGGCGTTGTTTACCTGTACCTTGGCGAGTACCTTCCGGCTGGTACGGCTCTGCTCCTCAACCTTGACGTGATTTCGCCGGTTTATCAGCCGATTCCTGGCAAGGGGTCATTTTTCCTTGAGGAACTCTCGAAAGTAGGAGCCGGAACGACTTATCAGCTGTTTGGTCAGGTTGGCCTTGACCACGGCCCGATGTGGTATCACGCCAAGTTCACTGGCATCTCCACTGCCTTTACGAAGCCGACCTACAGCCGCTCTGTATACGTTGCTAACGCTTCCGATATCCACGCTTAACTGACGGAAAGAGGTGAGCAGAATGACAAAAACTGAGATGGCTAATCGCCTACTCCTCATGACGGAAGAGAAGGATGTGGACATTCTGCTTGCCTACATTGACATGGCTGAAGACGTAATCCTTCGGCATTTGTATCCCTTTAGAAGTGATGTGGTGAGCGTCCCCGACCAATACCAAACGGTGTGGGTCGAGGTCGCCGCCTACATGATAAACAAGCGAGGAGCGGAAGGTGAGAGTGTACATCTTGAGAACGGCATCAGCCGTCATTATGAGGATGGTGACATCCCTCCGACACTGCTCCGCAAGCTTGTGCCGTATTCGGGGGTGCTTTGAGATGCGCCTCCAGGCACGGAATACTCGCGATGTCTGGTACTGCCTGTATCAGGGAGTGGAAGATCAGACAAATGGGTATTCTGGATGGGAAACAAGTGAACAGAAGGTGATTTACGGAAAGCCAGTCAAGGCACGCATGAATGTGGCCTTCACAAGCGGCATGGCGCGAGAGATGCCCTACGGCATTTCAGTTCCCTACGATAAGCTGCTTGTTACATGCGACATGGATTGCCCCATTGACGAACACTCCGTGCTTTTCATCGACAAATCCCCAGAAGAATCCGACTATGACGGAAATCCAAATTACGACTACATCGTAACGCGAGTAGCGCCATACCTGAGTCACATCCTGATTTCCGTAAAGAAGGTGAAGACCTCATGAGCAGTAAGACTGTTCGGGTGACACTCGATAAGGACAGCATCGACAATGCCGTAGCTGAGTTGCTCAGGTTACGCAACAAAATCCAAGAGGGCACAGCGGCATTCGTCGAGACTCTTGCATCAATCGGCGTGGAACAGGCTAGGGAGGGTTTCTCCTCTGCCGAGTATGACGGCACGAACGATGTGAGCGTCAGCTTTTCGGAGCCAAGCGATTACACCAAGACTGTAGAGGCCAAGGGTGACGCGACGCTCTTTATCGAGTTCGGAACTGGCGTTGTCTATCCTGATGATCATCCAGAAAAGCCGCCTGACATAGTCGGCAGAGGTGAGTACGGAAAGGGACATGGTTCCAGCTCAGATGGTTGGTATTATCCAAGCGAGAATGGGCTAGGTTCCAATGGGTCTTACAAAATCAGGCCAAGCGGTAAAGTCGATGACAAGTGGGTACACACCTACGGCAATCCGGCAAATGCATGCATGTACAACGCACGGAAGCACCTTGAAGAGATCTTCATGGAGAAAGCTAAGGAGATTTACGACCAATATGATTGATTGTGAAGAAGAGGTATATACCCGATTAGCCGAGATCCTCCGTGAGACCTACGATGGCGGCATTGATGTCACTGGGGAGTATGTAAGAAAGCCGTCATCCTTTCCACATGTGTCCATCGTCATGATGGATAATCCGTCACTAAAGCAATGGCAAGACAACCGTCTCGAAGACGTGATGGTTGAGCCTGTCTTTGAGATAAATGTTTATTCCAACAAGAGGGGCGCGAAAAAGACTGAGTGCAAAGCGATTGCCAATACCATCGACAATGCGCTCACTAAGATGAATTTCCGACGAGTGGCCTACACTCCGGTCCCGAACCTGGAAAACGCTACTATATATCGAATCGTCATGCGCTATCGCGGAATGACGGACGGCACTTACTTCTACAGGAGGTAAAGCTATGTCAGCTACAAACACCTATATGACCTATCTGATGCACGGCACTGGCACTGGAACGGTCACCTATGAAAAGCTTCTCGACATCACTTCCTTCCCGGATATGGGCGAGGATCCTGATCTGCTTGAGACGACTACCCTGTCTGACCCGATGCAGACCTTCATCCTTGGCATTATCCAGATGGGCAGTGGCCTGTCCTTTGAGGCTAATTATGACAAGACAACCTTCACGGCACTGAAGGCCCTGGAAAACAAGACCGAGAAGTATGCTCTCTGGTTTGGCGGTTCTGAGTCCGGCGGCGTAGTCACGCCTGACGGCTCCAACGGCAAGTTTTCCTTCGACGGTCAGCTTTCCGTCCGTGTCCTTGGCGCTGGTGTCAACGAAGTTCGGAAGATGAGCATCCTGATTGCTCCGTCTACCCCGATTGACTTTGAATGACTCATTCACTCTCACATCCATCTTGAGGAGGGATTTTAGCAATGGCTAAAGAGATTAAGTTTACCTACGACGGCGTTGAATATACATTGGGCTTCACACGGCGCACCGTGCAGATGCTTGAGGATCAGGGCTTCGATTCCAGTAAGATCGGATCGATGCCGGCGACGATGATTCCGCTCCTGTTTGAGGGTGCCTTCAAGGCCCATCACAGGTGGACAAAGCCGGAGGTCATCCAGAAGATCTTCGAGTCCATCGGCAACAAGGAAGTGCTGATGGAGAAGCTTGCCGAGATGTATTACGAACCCATCAATGCAATGATGGATGAAGAGAGTGACGCTGAAAAAAAAGTGGAGTGGACGGCAAGCTGGTAAATCCGTCCGATTCGACAAGGGGCGAGGGCTTCGGCTCTGCCCCTTTATCTTTTGGTCAGCTTTTCGACGAGCAATGCGGTTTGTACATGGCTATGGGTATGTCCTATGACGATTACTGGAACGGGGAGCCTGACATGCCAAAGCATTACCGCAAGAAACGTGAAACTGAGCGGCAATTCCGTAATGAGGAATTGTGGCTACAGGGCATGTACGTCTATGAGGCAATCCTCGCATGCGCTCCGGCTCTCAACGCTATGAGCAAGAAACCTAAACCCTTGCCATATTCACAAAAGCCATATCCGATCACCAGTAAGGATTTAGAGGACACGCGAGACGAGCAAAAGATGAAGCAGCTTGAAGACGGTCGTCAATGGATGATCGACTTCGCAGAGAAATTCAATAAAGAATTTTATGCAAAGCATAAACAGACTATGAAGGGAGGGGACGGCGATGCCAGCACTGGACAGTCTTAAATTTGACATTGTTGCCGACGTTGACGACTCTGCCGTACAAAGGATAGAAAAGCTTGCGAACGGCCTCACCTCTCTCGGTCAGGCTGTTAAAGGCTTAACAAATGGTAAGATTGATCGCATTTCCCAGGCGGTCACAAGGCTTTCCGTAGCCACAGTCGGTCTCAGCGGCATGGCTTCTAAGATTGAGGCTTTCGGAAATGCGCTTAAGACGCTCGACAATGTGCCTACCATTTCAAAGGATTTTGCCGAACGCATTACGGAAATCAGCACATCGATTCAGTCGCTGAGGGATGAAGACATAGGGCGGCTTGCCAAGCTGCAGGAAGTCATGAAGGGCTTCTCCGACATCAAGGATGTCAAGCTTCCGCAGATTGCGATGTTTGATCAGGACGGAAACATTTCCAACGTGTTTGAAGACCTGGCTGATGCAATCCGTGGACTTGGATCTCCGGCTGAGACCGTAGAACAAGTGCTTGAGGGTCTCGACCTCGAACTGAAGGAAAAGCCGAAAGATGCGCAAGCCGCATCGTCTTCCGTAAGTAGTTTGGGCAACACGTTTAAGAAGACCTTCGGAACGATCAAGAATGTTACTGGCGCAGTGACAAAGGGCTTGCTGAAAGGCACTGCCGCACTGACGGTTTTTCCGTACAAGATGTATGCCAGACAGTTTCTTGGTGTTGGCAATGCGGCGAGTAACGCATCTGGAAAGATCAGCCAGTTCACACGGTCTCTCGCCAGGATTGCATTCTACAGGGCCGTCAGAGGCATCCTGTCATCCATCACTAAAGGCTTCACTGAAGGCATGCAAAACCTGTACCAGTGGTCACTGCTGACAGGGAATCAGTTTGCCACAAGTATGAACATGATGGCGACTTCCGCACAGTACTTGAAGAATAGTTTAGCCGGAATGGCGGCTCCTATTTTCAATGCCCTAGCGCCTATTCTAGATGCTCTTGTGGATAAAGTGGTAACGCTCATCAATGCCATCGGCATGCTTTTCGCCAGATTGACTGGAGCCGGGACTTACGTCAAGGCCATGAAGGTTGGCGCTAAGTATGCGGAGGCTGCCGCAAGCGGAGCCGGAGGCGCGGCGAAGGCGGCTAAGGAAACCGAGAAGATCATCAAGCGCTACACTGTCTCCTTCGATGAATTGAACATCCTTGGAGAGCCTGAGAAGCCGGACACCTCTGGAACAGGAGGCGGCGGAGGCGGCGGTGGCGGTGGAGGCCTCGATTATAACAACATGTTCGAGGAAGTGCCGGTCCAGACCAACGCCACAATTGAGCGGATCATCAGCATGTTTAACGACATGTTCGGCGAATTACAGAGAGCGTGGGATGAAAAGGGCGGCAAGGTTATGGCTTCCGCAAGCGGCGCTCTTGAGTCGCTGAAGAAGACTGCCGAGGACGTAGGAACGACCTTCTACAACGTCTTCATGGACGACTATGGATTTAACTGGGCATCATCCGGCCTTGAGGTCTTGCGGTCGATGCTCGACACAGTAAATGCCATCTCGACTGCCTTTGACGGAGCATGGAACGATAACGGAAATGGATACAATTACATCGCGTCCATCTTCACCATGTTCACGAACATCAACACACTGATCTACACCGTACAGGACAGCTTTAACAGAGCATTCAGCAGTGGTGTTGGACAGTCTATCCTCGGAAACATCCTCCAGACGTGCACGAACATCAATAACACCATTGGAGGCTTTGCCGGAAACCTTGCCGGAGCATGGGCACAAGGCAATGTGGGTGAGAGGATCTTCAGCAACATTCTCCGTATAGTCAATGCCATCAGTAATTTCTTCAGACGGATTACAGGCGCGGTCGCGGAGTTTGTCAGCACTGTGGATCTCAGCCCTCTGCTTGAATCTGTGGAAGGATTCAGTGGCGCACTTGCTGATCTGACAGAAACGCTGACAGGTGGTCTGGCAAGAGCATTTGAGGACGTGCTGATTCCGCTTGCCAAGTGGACGATTGAGGATGCTGCCCCTGTAGCGGTGCAATTCTTCACTGATCTTATCAAAGGTCTGAATATTGTCCTCGAAACGCTTTTCGGATGGCTTGGCAAGGCGGCTGATGCGGTCGCCGAGTTCACAGATAAGTTCTACGGCGGTCACGAGGCCGGAAATGTCTTTAGTTTCCTTGCTGATGCGGCTATTGATGCTTGCAATACGATCACTGGAAACACCAACACGACCACGTCCAGAGTCGCTCAGAGAATGTCTGAGATGGAGAGTGCCACCAAAAAGTCGACAGCGGCTATGTCCAAGCACAGCAGCACCTCGATGTCTGAGATACAGAAGTCGACAGAAAAGTCGATGGATGCTTCTGTGAAGGCTGTTGATAAAGGCACTGAAGAGATGCGCAAGCAACAGGAAGCACGGCTCAAGAGCATGAGCACCAACAACACTGGCGCTTGGAAAGACATCTACACGACTACGGATACGCAGTCGAAGGCTTCCAGAACAAGTGCCGTCAACAACTTCACGCAGATGCAAAAGGACAGCACATCGGCTGTTTCCGGCTTACGGAATGAGAATGATCGTATCTGGCGGCAGATGCAAAGTGAGACTGGCACTTACAGTACTCAGGTCAAGACAGCCGCGACAAATGGTCTCTCCGGCATCAGCAATTCGTGGACATCTACGTTCAACAGTCTGCCAGGAACCGTCACCAACGGCATGAACGGCGCGATCAACAATGCACGGGCTGGCTTGAACACACTGCAAGAGGACTTCAAAAAGACGACTCTTACAGTCGGCTACATCGCTTATCCGAAGCTGACAGTCAGCGGCTATGAGAACCATAACGGAACACTGCTTCCTGTGGTCTCCAAGACGAAGAACGTTGAGCGGATGTACGCAGAGGGCGGCTTCCCGAAGATGGGTGACTTCTTCTGGGCTAGTGAGGCCGGGCCGGAATTAGTCGGTCGGATCGGAAACAGGACTGCTGTTGCCAACACAGACCAGATTACTCAGGGTATCGCTTCCGCAGTCGGCACTGCCATCTCCGGCGAGGTCGAACTACTCCGTGAGCAGAATCGTCTGCTGAGGGAGATCGCTTCGAGAGACAACACCGCAACGGTCGACATCTCCACCATCACTCGCGCGATGAACCAGAAGAATGTAAGGGATGGTCGGACGGTCGTTCCTGTCACTCAGTAAGAAGGAGGGCATATGGCGTACAACTATCCAGATGTAACGGTGAGATACCCGATATATAAGGTCGATGGCGTACTTTTAACCGTATGCCCTTCTCACTATCAGTGGGCGCTTGAGGATATCTCAGCCGCTGATGCTGGGCGTACGGAAGACACGAATATGGACAAGATGCGGATCGGTCAGATTCGCAAGATTGAGTTACAGTGGGACTACCTCACTACGGAACAAGCGCATGAGGTGCTTAATGCGTTTAACCCTGAGTACATTACAGTGGAGTACGTGGATCCGCAAAGCGGAAATCCTGACAACGGCTATCTGCGGTCAGCGGTATTTTACGTGGGCAACCGTTCCGCACCGATGTACAATGCGGCGCTTGGGCTGTGGGAGAATGTGGCTTTTAACATCGTCGAAAGGAGCGGCAACTAATGTATCCAGTTACGCAAAGCCTTTTAGATGCATTAAATGAGCCTGTCTATCAAGAAGCCACAATAACCTTCGTGGTGAACGGCACGACATACACAGTAAGTAACTCGCAGATTATACAAGGTTCTTTTTATCTGGACAGATACTGCGCCTCTGGCAACAGAGTAGAGATCGGAAGCGCGATTGCGGCTGAATTGAACTTCAAAGTGCGGAGATCCAAAGCAGATTATCCGTTTAGCGGAGCAAGGATGTACGTCCAGGTTGCCGTACAGACATCGGGCGGCAAAGTGGCAATTCCGCTAGGCTACTACACGCCATATAGCGTGGAGAAGGGAACGCATGAGATTTCCATCAAAGCCTACGATGACATGACTAAGTTCGACAAAGCGTACGATGTCAGCCAGTTTTCAAACCACTTCTTGCCTGTCTATACCATTGCGGAAGAAGTTTGCGACATTTGCGGCGTGACTTACGGAAGCTTTGAAAGTTCCGCAATCATTATGGCCTACAACAGCCTTCCGCTTCCGGCTAATGATGCTTCGATCACCTACAGGACGATCATCCAGTGGTGTGCTGCCATTACAGGTTCGATAGCTTACATCAATTATGATGGGCGGCTGAATTTCAGATGGCTCACGCCCCCAGGGGACGGAGAAATTGAACCTACATTTGACAGCGGAAATCGATACTCCGGCACTGGATTTGGGCCTTACCAGACAATCACTGGCGTACGTCACGCGACCTCTAAAGGCGTTGAGTGCTTCGTCGGTACGGAAGGCTACGTGCTTGACATCACATCGTGCCATCTGATTCCGGCTACGTATCAGCAAGAGATCGTGCAGAGAATTTACGATCAGCGGAGCGGCACGTATTTTTCATACATGCCTTTCAGTCAGGTTGTAACACCATGCCCGTACCTCTTCCCATTTGATTACGTGTGGGTGGAAGACCCGACAGGTGAACATATAGCTACCTACAGTATGTTCGTGACTAATGTGACATACAAACTGAACGGAAGATCTGTGATTGCTCAGGTCGGATCCGACGGAACGAGCGACTCCGGCGGCAGTGGATTCACTTCACAGCAAACGTCGTATTTGGAGCCAAGGCTAGCAGATCTCGGAACGAGAATCGACGCATGTGCTTCGGGCATACAGGCATTATCTCAGCGTGAAACTGGTACAATCGTATCAGAACACACAATAGATTATCAGTGGCTTATGAAGGATGCGCTTGGTAATGTCGACCTGAGATTGAAGGTGACTGCAACAGCCGCCATCGCCAAGTGGGGTATCTTCGCCACACTTCCGACAGGATTCCGTCCTATAGATTCCATCAGGGTCGTAGGATCGCGAGGTGATGACATCATCATCTACGCGATTGATGCCTACGGAAATCTGCAAGTCGACAAAGCGATAGCAAGCGGAGAGGCGGTATGCACGGCGCTCCACATGCATTTCAATATCCATGGAGGTGAGACCTCATCATGAGTAATATCTTGACTGCCGTCTTTGCTGACGGCGAAACAGAGGTAACCGTCGAGGGCCTCTGGCAGTGGGACTACGGTCAGATCCTCAAGATTGAGGGGCTTGACCTCCCCGATTATTATACGGTTCATTTTTCGAATGCTCCGACACGAGGCAAGACGAAGGGCCAGATCGGCGATGCGGACGGCGTGAAGATTCCGTCCAGTCTGATTGAAACTGGCGCTCCAGTGTATGCCTGGATTTTCCTCCACACTGGCGACTCTGACGGCGAGACGGAGTATATGATTACGATGCCAGTTACCACACGTCCGAAGCCGGATCCAGAGGAGCCGACGGAAGACGAGCAGAGCATCATTGATCAGCTTATCGGCCTGATGCAAGAAGCTACGGAACAGACGGCTCAGGACGTTGAGACTGCGGCGGCAAGCGTGACGGAAGCGGCGAATTATGCCAACGAGGCAAGTGCAAGTGCTGATTCCGCTGAACAATCTGCCACTGATGCGGCTACTGCGGCGACCAATGCGTCCACATATGCATCGAATGCATCCACATCAGCGAGTGATGCGGCGGCATCGGCAACTGCGGCAGAAGCGGCGGCGACTAGGGCTGAGGAGTTTTCCGTGAGATTAAGCGTGCTTGCCGAGACGCTGAACCTTAGCGCAGGAGGCTGACTATGGCAAAGATTATGGAATTAACTATGGTCAGAGGCGACACGCTTGCATTTGACGTGCGCTTCGAGGGACTCGACACGGATCTTGCTTCAGCCGCATTTACGTGCAAAACGAAGGGCACTTCCTCGTCGAGCATCTTCAGCAAGACACTGAACAGCGGAATCAGCAAGGTCTCGACTGGCGTGTATCGCGTCAGAGTTGCTCCGGCAGACACAGCAAATGTGGCGGCTGGAGAGTACGTCTACGACTTACAGGTCGGCCTCGGCAGTGACATCTACACCATCATTCTGGGGAACTTGAAGATCCTACAGGATGCGACGAATTGAGGTGACGGAAGATGGCACAGACGATTACGGCGACACTCGAATTTGACGACATCCCTGTCGTTGATTCACGGAATGTTATCACGACTGCTGAGGTCGTGACGGCGGCGCAGACTGCGCAAGCGGCGGCAGAAGCTGCTGCGGAATCGGCAAGCCAGTTTACTGTCAACCTGGGCGTGACTGGCGAGACATTAATCTTGAGTACAGGAGGTTGATGCCATGAGCGACATTACAAAAGTCAGGGTCAATGGCGTTGAATATGACATAAAAGACAGCGGCGGCAGAGCGTTGATTGACGCTGAAGCGGCGGCTAGAGCGGCAGACGTAGCTGATTTAAAGGATGATTTGCCGCACATATTCAGCAATGACGCGAAATCCGCGCTTGTGGCTGTTTTACAGAATCTTGCATACACTACACCGAGCGCAAACGAATATTATGAATCCCTCGTATCTGCATTGTTCGGAGTTGAATATCCGAAGATAACAGCGGTATTCAATCCGGGGACGCATAATGTATATCAGGGTGACACGCTGGACTCCTTGAGACCGTATCTGACAGTAACATATTACGAGAGCGAAGGCTCCGCCGGGGTTGCTGTTACCGCGTACACCCTCACGGGAGAACTGACAGAGGGGACGCAAACAATCGTTGTATCATATCAGGGATGTAGAACGAGTTTCGCGGTTATTGTCACAAATCCTTTTATCTATAGGTTGCCGAATACACCCGTAGAACTTGATGGAACAAACTACATTGATTCCGAGGTTGCGCTCCTCAGTGAAGACAGATCGTTCACTATCGCATTTGATTTCACGGACAACAAAAACTATTACAACGCCAGTTCGATAAATTTATTGAGTGGTATGCCGTTTGCGTGTCGAATGTCTTCTTCACCTTATAATGGTATGTTTTGGAATTTCTACGATGCAGGTTCACAGCCGAATGACGCAAGAAAGGTGAGAATGAATCTCACTTGCAAACCGAGCGGAAGTTTTAATTTTGAACAGGTGTATGCTTCAAGGGATGACATGATCGGAAGACGTGTCCGGGGCGTGATGACATACGATTCTACAAACCAGATATTGAACGCAAGACTTTCCGTAAATGGTGTGGAATTACAGCCATATACTACACCCGTCACTTCTTGCGATTTGGGCGCGGGAACTATTGCGAACCCGCTTACAATAGGAACGAGGATGCCCGTGAGTGGTACGGAATACTTAATTGGAGTTATGCACGATTTCAAGGTTTTTGATTCCGTGCTGTCAGATGCAGAATTACAGGCGTATATTGAGGGGGGCGACATAATTGCAGAATCTATATGATTATCTGGGTAACATACTCAATATTTCATCCGGCGGCGGTATATTTGTTGATGTGACGAAAAACGGGATTGATAATACAGGAACAACCGATGTTGCAAGCGCAATCAATACCCTGATAGCAAACGGCGGCAAATTCTTTTTTCCCGCTGGAACATATCTTCTCGGGTCTCAGATGGTTGTGAATTCAAATACAGTCATCATGGGAGAGGGCAATAATACCATTTTCAAAGCCGCGCCCTCGATGGATGCCGTTTACAATACCATCTGCAACCGTAACGCAAGCGATATTAACGCAAGACTCTGTAAAAACGAGTCAACAACGAATCCCACGGTTGCGGAGATTATCACGGGATATGATCATGACATTGTTTTGAAGGATTTTGTTGTTGATGGGAACTGGATGTATCGGGATTTGGTGAACTGGAATAAGACGTATTCAGAAAAAGGTACGAGCATAACCAGAGAGCCGGGAACAAATCTTGAGATACAGGCGGCGCATGATGTTGTCATAGACGGTGTTTACGCCAAAAACGGAATTCAGCACAATATCAATATTCGGGCGGGGGCAAACTCCTACAACATGGGAATAACTTATGAGTCCTTATATCCATGTTATCGGGTTGTTATCCGAAATTGCACCGCCGAAAACGAAAGAAATGATGATTGCATCACAACGCATGATTCCTATGATATTTTGATTGATAACTGTGTTGCAACCGTCCCGAACAACGCGAACGGCACCTATTCAGCCGCCATTTCAAACGGTTTTGAAATTGATGACGGTAGTAGATTCGTTGAGGTGCGAAATTGTAAAACATACTTTGCGGTATGCGGATTTCAGGCAAAGGGACACGACAACACGCCCCCGGCGCATGATGTTACTTTTGTAAATTGCACCGCATATTATACGCAGTATGGGTTTTCAATGTCCTGCGGACCTCAGAGCGAGTATTCCGGGCAAAGTTCGGTTGATGGTAGATGCAGAAATATCAATATCCTGCATTGTGCTGTTATTCAACCGTATGTCCCTTCTAATATCACAAGCTGGGAAGGGGCATTGATGTTCGTTGCCATGAAAAACACGCTGAATGTGAATATTGAAGATTTGTATGTAGAGAATTCCGGGGCTCCGGCCGGTGTCCAAAATGACTATGGACAGGCAAAGCGCACAATGCTTGTGAACCTGCGGGAGCAGTGCCTTAATACAGTGATTCGGAATGTTACAGTAACGCACCCGATAACCTGCAATTATTCAAATTGGGGACTGATTGTGTTCTATGGCGGGAGTCACAACGCGGTCATTGAGAATGTATTCTTAAACGGATTCACCGGGAACCCGGTTGTAAAACTCAGTGATAACAGTAGTGATTACTTCTTAAAGATTGACGGCATCTATACGCCCCGGATTGCATCAAGTGATAAAATGCTGTCATTGACAGATAGTCAGATCACATTACAGGGCGAACGGCGAAATATGCTTTATATCGCATAACTGTTTTAAAGGAAACTTTAAAACAGCTGAATTTGGGGGACGTAACTCAGTTGGCTAGAGGAGATTGTGTCGCAAGTTCAAGTCTTGCCGTCCCCCTCAATTCAAGGAAACTAATAAGCTAACTAATAAGCTAACAAGTTAACTAATAAGCTAACTTGCAACTGCCCGCTGAGGTCTGTGGACTGGCAGTGAAAGCTTGGTCTTTTAGGAGGCCGTGAGAAAGGCATTTGATTTTGTGAACATTTTGTGAACTTGCAATCACATCTACACACCCTATATTACGTTGGGCATGACACTAAGTACATCGCATGACGGAGGTGATTCCAATGCGCGAGATATTTTTGACGACATATACGATAGCATTGCCCATTGTCCTTGGGTACATCGTCTGGCTACTCCAGAATCAGAAGAAGGCGCGTGATGCAAATGCTAAAGGCACCATGCTTCTGCTTAGGGTTCAGTTGATTGAGTATCACGACAGGTATATGGAACTGGGCGCCATTCCGTCATACGCCTACCAGAATTTCGTGGAGATGTATGACTGTTACCACGAACTGGGCGGTAACGGAATGATCACAAAAATGAAGACTGAGATTGATCAGCTTCATTTAAAAAAGAAGGAGGAAGACGAGCATGAATGAGTTAATCTTTCGACTTGTTGAAGTAGCAATCCTTGTCATCCTGACTGTAGTCTCGCGCTACCTCATCCCGTGGCTAAGGACCAGGCTGGACGGCACAAAGTATGAATTAGCCTACCAGATCGTGGAGCACCTGGTGCAAGCGGCAGAGCAGACGATCACATATGAAAATGCCGGACGTGATCGGTACGAACGTGTTATCAATTCCGCAAGGGCAATCCTCCAGCGGTACGGAATTGAGATGACTAATGACCAGATTGACACGCTGATTGAATCTGCCGTCTATGCTCTGAAGGACGGAGTCATCGAGGTTCCCATGCCCGAATATGAGGAGGAAGCAGCGGATGAATGATGACAATCTCCGAGTGCTGACAAATATCATTGGAGCGGTCGAAAGCGGCGGTCAGGTCTACGGAAAGCGTAGATACGATGCTTACGAGCCTCCGTACGCCAATACGCCTAACGAACATACAATCACGCTAGGTTGGGCGCAAAATTACGGATCGGAAGCTGAAAAGCTTATTTTCCGCATTTATAACGCTGATTTTACGAGATTCTCGCAAATTGATACGTGCAAACCGTCAATTTGGGAGATGCTGAAGGCCAATTGGGTAGCAATCAAGTGGAAACCGTTTGATGACCAGAAGGCTATCCTCATCAAGATGATTGACTCCGAAGAGGGCCATCGTCAGCAAGATATCCTTTTCGAGGAGTTGATGAGAGAGTTTATCAGCGACTGCGCAAAGGACTACACCTATTCCGTAAAGGCTCAGATGATGTACTGCGAAATAAGGCACCTCGGTGGAAAAAGTGCGGCAGACCGCATTTTCAAAAGATGCAAAGGGCAGTATGACCTCGACACGATCATGGCGGCGCTTGTAGCCGACCAAAAGGACACGTCTTCCAACAACCAGGTCGGGGATAAGATTTTCTGGAGTAGGCACGTCTGCTGTTATCAATGGATTGAGCAGTATGCCGTCGATGAGGACGATCAGACACTGACTGCGGAAAGGTTTGTCGAGGCTGTCAGGAAGGTCTATGAGGATGCCTGGTCCGGCGACTACACCTACGGAGACAGTCACGGTACGCCTCCCACGTCAGACAAGGTGATTAGCTGTGATCGGCTCGTGGCAAAGGCTCTCTGGGATCTTGGCTATACTGATCAACCTACGAGCACGACTACAACATCCGGCATTACCATCTTCAATATGGACGAGTATCTCACGACACACGGATGGTCAAGGAGCGACTCCCTGACAGATATCCACTACGGAAGTATCGTCCTGACGAAGGGCGCTGACGGCAAGCCTGTGCATACCTTTGTTTCCGTAGCTGATTATGCCTACGGAATGATCGCCAAATTTGACGAGGGCAGTCAGGCGAGGATCCAGTCGTGTCAGCCGTTTGCGGAGACGTGGAGCGGCATGGACGTACTGCACGTTTACAACATCGCGATGCCAGAGCCGGAGCGAGACATCGTCAAGGAAGGACAGAAGGCATTGGCAGAATACACAGGTATCAACTTAGACATTGATGGCGAGTATGGGCCGGAGACGGCGCTAACTTACCGCAAAGCAATTCAGCAAGCCTTGAATGCTGACTTCGGCAGCGGTCTGGAGGTCGACGGAATCCTTGGAAAGAAATCCACAGTCGCGATGCAGAAGCATCCTATCGGCAAGGGATACGAAGGCTACTACGCGACAGCGCTAGAGATTGGCCTGTGTCTCAATGGGTATGATCCGAGCGGTGTAGAATTTCCAGGCGTATTCGGAGAGGGCCTTGATAAGGCACTGCGGCAGTATCAGAAGGATAAAAAATTAGAAGTAGATGGCATCGCTGGTGTTGCTACTTTCAAGTCTTTAGCAAAGGGGTGATGACGATGTACACAGCGGATACGGTTATTGCCGAGGCTGAGAAGTGGATCGGTTACCTTGAGAAGAGTAAACTGGGCACTGATGCCCAACTGCAAGATAAGGAGTGGTCGCCTGGATCCGCAAATATCACATGGTTCTGGACTTGGCTTGATCGCAACGGATGTCTAAGCGGACTGCAAGGCGACGCATGGTGTGACGGCTTCGTAGACTTCTGCCATGCCGTAGTGGGCGGCGTGGAGAGGGCGAGAGAATCACTGAACGGCTTTTCCGCATACACGCCTGATTCCGCGAACCGGTTTAAGAGAGCCGGACGGTGGATAGAAGCCAATGGCGTGCCGAAGCGCGGCGACCAGATCTTCTTCAAAAATTCCGTAAGGATTTATCATACAGGGATTGTCACGAAGGTAACGGCTGATACGGTTTACACTATCGAAGGAAACACATCCTCTGCGGCTGGTGTAGTAGAAAACGGCGGCTGTGTAAGGGCGAAATCCTACTCGCGGAATTATGCCAAGATAGCCGGATACGGCAGACCCTTGTACGATAACACGCCTTCCAGAAAGCCCTACACGGACAGCGTGAAGCGTGGGCAAGGATTTCTTAACCAAGCTTTCCAGACGGCTGTTCTTGCGTCTTGTAGCGCGTTGCTCGACGTAGATGGAGACTACGGAGAGAAGACAAGGGACGCATGTCTGGCGGTGTGGAAATACTACGCCAATCATCAGTGTGACGCTAATCTCACTCTGAGCAATCACAACTACGGCGACAGTTGCAGAGAAGTCGCCAAGAAGATGCAGATACGGAAAGGAGACACCAATGTCATCGTTTACGTGGTGCAGATTATTCTTGCCGCTAAGGGATATTACAACGGCGACATGGACGCTCAGTATGGCAGCGGCATGGAAGCTGCGGTGATGGATTTCCAGAAGGAAAGCGGCCTGACGGCTGACGGAATCGTCGGCGCTGACACTTACGGAAAACTTTTTGAGTGATTATAGGCGGCCTTTCGGGGCCGCTTTTATTTTGAAAAAATACTACTACAAAATGCGTATTTAGTATTGACAAGGTACGCTGATTGTAGTATCTTGTAATCATCAAATGAATCGAAGGGAGGCAAGGATATAAACAAACTGAAAGAGGAGCGCCAGAAAGCTGGACTGACGCGAGAAGAATTGTCAAAGCAAAGCGGAGTCAGCATCCGCACACTGGAAGGCATTGAGCAAGGAAGAAGGCCGTTCAGTGGAGTAGCCGTCGAGACGGCGCTAAAGATTGCAGACGCATTAGAAATCGATGTAAGGAAATTAATATAAGGAGAGAAGAAATGAGAGAAATAACTGTGGAACTGATGGATGCGATCGCCCAGTATATGGACGATGAGAAAAGGGAACAGGTGCATGCGGAACTCGCGCCCTGTACGCCTGAGGATTTCCTCAGAAGGTACGTCGAACTTGACCAGAACTTTTTGGAGCTGCTTGAGTCTGAATTTGGAATTGAGATGTGAGGAGGTGCGATATGGCACAGTTTAATAAGCTGACGGCAGAGGTCAGTGACGGAGCCGGGAACGTGGTCGACAGTTTCGTGCTTTACGATGGGGGAAGGTTTGACAATTTCGACAAGCTTCATGACTTCGTCGGGAGAGATTACACGAATCTTAACGACGACCTGATGGACGGGCCGTCTTCCGACACTTGGGGATCGGAGGATCCGATGCATCCTATATACCGAAAATATGTCTGCGGAGAGGTCTGGCTGGAGATCCACTTCACGTACGAAGCGTGATTCTATTTGCCACTTTTTTTGCCAACGATGGCCCTTCACCCTTATAAACATTGATGGTGGTCATGGGTTCGACTCCCACCGTCTCCAGGGTAAGAAAATAGCCGATATGCACTAATTTTCCAGTGTTTATCGGCTTTTTTCATGCTCAAATTTGTGCAATTCGTATCAAATCTGAGGGGGTTTATATCAAGTTTGAGACTCCGTTTTTGCCACTTTTTTTGCCACTTTTATTATGTCAACCAATCATTTTGCCAAAGCTGTCAGCCACATCCTGAGATACATCCATAATCGCGCGGCGGTATCTGCGCTTCAGTACTGAGTCAGTCGACCATCCTCCTAGTTTCATGATCTGCTCATCGGAAAGTTTCAACACGTCATGACAGTACGATGCGAAAAAGTGACGGCAGTCGTGTAGTCTGAATTGTTGGCTTTGCGGAATCTTGGCTTTGTTGAGCAAATGCGGAAAAGCTTTCGTGAGTGCATTCGGATTCTCTTCCCACGCCTTGCCTTGTTTCCGCAGAAGGTCTGCTACGGAATCCGGCAGTACGATGTGGCGGTCGGATCGTGCTGTTTTCGGTGTCTTAACGTGTGTGTACCCGTCATCGTCCACGGCGACTGCTCTGCTGATGTGGAGCGTATTTCCGTCTAGGTCGTTAGCGGTCACTGCGCATATCTCTCCGCGACGTAGGCCGAGGATAGCCAGGGCGAAAGGCAGTTCCATTCGTGTCCCTAATGCGGCTTGCGAGATCTGCTTCACCATTTGCTCGTCAGGTAGGACCGGATCGGTAACGGTGACGGAAGGTAGCACGACGCGAGGCATGCGGAGGCCCTCTGCCGTCATCACTGCGCTTATCAGCCCAATGCGGTTCTTCACGGTCTTTGCGGAGCAATTTTCGCGTTTCATAGCGTCGACGACCATTTGTATGTCTTGAGCGGTTAAACGGTCTATTTGGGTGTTCAGAAGCCCTGTGTAGCTTGATTTGAAAGTACGCTGTGATGACAGGTAGCCGTGCATCGTGGAGGGGCTGAGTGTCTTCGCTTTTTTATCGAGGTAGCGCTGCATGCAGTCGCCTAACGTCTTGGACTCTTTGTATACCTTCGTTGTGACCTGATACATCGAGATGGAGTCCCTCACCTCTTCTTTCGTCTTTCCAGTAAAGCGCTTCCAGTGATAGTTTCCGTCAGCATCCTTTATCGCTATTCGTGCAGTCCAGGTTCCGCTTTTAGTCTTCGTGATTTTCATTTCATTCCTCCCACTTCGCCTGTTGCATGCCGATCATCCTATAGTCCCATTCAAATACAGATTCAGTTCTCCTCTTCTGCGCAAAGGCATAGTCCAGCTTGCGTTTTTTTGTCATGTAGAGTTCACGGCGCTTTACCGTCACTTCCGTAATCACTTCCTCCGCTTGCTCTTCAACAGCGTGAGCCTGATGCTCAATCACGGAAACGTCTTCTCCGACACGGTCGAAATCACCTCTGAGAATATGATCGACCTCGTGCTTAAACGCCTTACGGAGTCGGTCATCGGAGTATCGCGCATTCAGAAATATCTGATAGCTGCCGTCAACCGATTCGCGGCTCCAAGCCTCGATGCCGAAGACCTCATCAATCAGGATGGCGCTGAACACTTTACCTTCCATCTCGAAGGAATTAATAACCACTTCACGCGCCATAGATGTCATCATCCTCTGGGTGTTCGGCGGCGAAAAGTCGCTTCATGTGGTCAACGTGGATCTGGAAGACTTCCGGCTTCATATGCTTTTTCATCTCATAGAGAACCCGCATATCAGGATCGTCGTACATCTCTTGTGCGGCGGCGGCAGTCTCAGGATCCTTGTAATAAGACGGCTGTTCTTCTCCGTACATTAGATAGTCAGTCGACACACCAAGATACTCCGCAATAAGACGGAGCCTGTCATCTGGAATGGATCCTTTTGTCAGCCCATTGATATATCCGTTTGAGAATCTGCATTCACGTTCAAGTCGCGAGATTGGAATTCGTTTTTCTTTACATAGTTTTTTTACGCGATCTACTGTTGACATATTTTCTATCCTCAAAAAATTTAGAAAAAAATCTAAGATTGAGATTGACATCTCAAGTAGAACCCGCTATACTATGCATCAGTTAGAAAAAAATCTAAAGGAAAGGCCGAAAGCCTTCCACCTAGAACCTTGACAACTGAATAAATGCCTTGTGTAACGAGTTGAATTTTAGAGACATTAATGAAACTTCGCATCCTCATTATAGATTAATCTCTAAGATTTGGCAATATATTTCTATCATTTTTGAGAGTGAAGGGAGGTGATTTAAATCTACGACAGAATAAAGCGGCTCTCAGAAGAGAGAGGAATAAGCATTGCCGCTCTTGAGAAGCAGAGCGGTCTCGGTAATGGAACGATAAGCGGATGGCGGCAGTCATCGCCAACGCTCGAAAGTTTGACAAAAGTCTGTGCCGTGCTGGAGATTCCAGTCGCACAGGTTCTGGAAAAGGATAAGGAGAATGAGAATAGCAAAGAAAAAGAAGGATGAGGTCTTCAAAGAGCTGAGTCAGACTCTCGCCAAATCAGCGAAGTCAAACACGACCAATCCGCAAGTAACATCTGGTCAGGCGGTCGGCATGATCCAGGCTCTCAGGGCTTGCGGATTCCTGAGTGTGGAAGAATCAACCGATTGGCTCGTGCGGTTCTTCGACATCGTGTGAGGTGACCGCGATGGCGCTCTTAATTCATACTATCGCAACCGTCCTCGCCGCGACTGGCTTGGGACTGGCGTTGATCGGAATTGTATTTACTTGCTGCCTGTTATGGGCAATGAAAGGAGAACGAAAAAATGACAAAGAAAAAATTCGAACTGAACTATAACATCGACCTCGACTCCCTTCCGTGGGAAGACCACATGAACAACGGAGTCGGCGGCGTGACCATCAAGGTTTGCGAGATCGGCGACTACTGCATCTACCGCGAGGATGACGATTACACTGTCGTCCGTGACGGAAGCGTGTGGCACTGGTTCTTCGACCTTGGGAAGCTGTGGAAGGAGGTTTCCGGCAAGTGACTGTTAAGCAGTCCATCGATACCGCCATGGCGAGGAGCGGCATCAAATCGAAGGAAGACCTCGCCAAGAGAGCCGCGATTGACCGCGCTACCTTCTGGCGGCGCATGGGCAATCCTGGTGGCTTTAAGCTCTCAGAAATACAGCGGATGGACATGATCCTCCACTTCTCTGATGAGGAGATTGTGGGGATGGTAAGGACCGGCAGACGATGAAGATTGGCCTTGTTGATGTGGATAACCACACGAAGCTAGACAAGTGTTTTCCAAATCTGCCGCTTATGAAACTGTCCGCTTATCACAAGCAGATGGGTGATGACGTTGAATGGGTGAAGCCATATTGCTCCTACGATATCGTATACATGAGCAAAGTATTCAGTTTCACTCCTGATTACGATCAAGTCTTCTACGCAAACGAAATTATTAGGGGGGGGTCAGGATACCATATCCACCTAGTAGACGGCAAAGAGCATTTCGATTGCGCACATCACAAAAATCTTCCAGACAAAGTTGAACACACGTATCCAGATTACGACTTATACGGAATCACGGATACGGCATACGGATTTATGTCCAGGGGCTGTCCGAGAGGCTGTTCATTCTGCCACGTCAAGGATAAAGAGGGGTTGCAGAGCCGGAAGACTGCAGACCTGTCAGAGTTTTTTCGAGGGCAAAAGAATATTCAGCTTATGGATCCCAATACGTTTGCATGTCCAGAATGGCGTGACATCATCTCTCAGCTTGCTGAGTCAGGCGCTCTGGTTGACTTCAATCAAGGCGTAGACATCAGGCTGATGACTGACGAAAAGATCCACGCATTAATGGAAGTGCGAACAAAGGCTATCCATTTTGCATGGGACAGGTATGAAGACAAGCCGTATGTGCTACCGAAACTGGAGAGATTTGCGGCGATTACAGGATACGGAAGGCAGAAGGTTTCCGTGTATATCTTGACGAATTTCAACACGACAATAGAGCAGGACATCGAACGTGTTGAGACGGTGAAGCGCTTGGGCTTTTGTCCGTATGTAATGCGCTATGACAAAGAGCATCTGCCACGAGGACACATCCTCAATAAGCTTGCCAGATACGCGAATACGAAACTCATATGTTTCAAGTGCCCATCATTTGAGGAGTACTTGAGGACGGAAAGACAATGGAGGTGATTAAAAACGGCACAGAAAAAGCCAAAACCGAATGCCCCGATGCTGAAGGGCATCCTGACTGAGGTCGGGGATACGGAAATAATCAACCTGGGGAGCAGCACTTCCTATCTGTTCATCGGCACGAAGGAAAAGCTTCTGGCTGATAAGTGGATAATCGACAGCTATATGGCTATCGGTTATCTGTGTAAGCCGGATGGTGAATACATTCCGCTGATGCAGAGGAAGGTCTGCGACACCAGATACCGCGAGGACGGCACACTCGCGATCATCATTGAGGGTCAGGACGAGGGCAAGTGTTGGTTCGAGCATGAGTATCCAGCCGCAAGAGAATCAATGATGCAAATTGTCGCGCGATGTGTCCATGCTCTAGCGCTTGCCAAAGGAAGGGGTGAGGTAATTGTCAGCAGGGATGTACAAAGACCCGCTGAAGGCCGAAAAGGTTAATCGGCACTATGACCCATACGCCGCCTTGGGCAATGCGGTCATAGAGAGGGCGGCATCCGACTACCGCAATGCTTGGCTGAACAAGCGGAATGCGGCGAGAGGGGTCAATGTGGTCACCAAAGAACAGCTTGACACCTTCAATCGCGAGATTGAAGCTGACGAGCGGTTCTTCCGGTCCGACTGGTTCAAGGTCTTGAGTGATGCCGACGGAGAGTACCTCATCAAGCATCTTCAGATGGCGTGGTATGACATCTTCAAGAAAGGCAAGGATGACTACCGCGTATCAATGGACGGTCACATCCTCAGGGAGTCATTCCGTAAGAAGTCAGCCGCAATACGATCAGCGGCGAGGCTGAATGGACTTACGGAAGAAGAATTTAAGGAATATCTTGCCGCGAAGAATCGCGGTGAAGGAGAAAAATTCAAGAAAGGAATACTGGAATGTACGGAAATAACTATAACAAAACCGATGACGTCAGACGATATTCTCACAGTTCCATTGGAGTAGACGAAGGAAACCGTGAGTACATCAGCAAAGAGGACTTGAACTTCATCATTTTTAATACGATGCTTGGCCTCTACAAGAAGCTTCAGCCGGAGATCCGTCACGACATTACTGTCGCCGTCGAGTGTGCTCTCGAAACCAAGCACAAGGAGGGTGTGATATGAGTACGGAACAGCGTAACGCTATCCTGGTCGCCTTCTTCATCGGCGGCACGATCCTGATGGTGGCAATTGCTTGCTACATCATCGCTTGCTGTCAGTATCCTCCGCACGGATTTAAGTACGTGTGGTTTGGCTGGATGTTCTTACTTGCCAACTTCTGGTGGGCAAACAGCCCATTCTATGAAGATCTGAAGGCGTGGAAGGAAAGGAGGAGGAAGCATGCTTGAAATCAAGGTGGACATGAAAGACGGCATGGTCAAATTCGAAGATTGTAATGGCAGAGAAAGAGTAACTACTGCGATCGTCGCTGTGTACATGCTCCATAAGTCTCTTGAAGCGGAAAGCCAATACGAGGCCTTTGCGTTTAAGGAAATGCTAAAGGATTGTGTGGAATCTAACTTTGGATTAAGGGAGCATCTGCACATGACGCATCACGAAAGAAGAGAGGAGACCAACGAATAATGTGGGCGGCAGACCCCTACGCTGATTGGCTCCGTAAAGACTCAGCGGACGCACAGTGGCTTGACAGCCGCCCTGAGTGCGTCTGCTGCGGAGAGCCGATCCAGGATGAACAGGCTTTGGAACTAGAAGATGGTTGGATGTGTCTGGCATGCGTCAGGCACAATATCAGGGATATACCTGAGAAGGAGGACGGATATGGATATTAAATATCAAGTCGTTATCAACGGCGATGGCTATAACGAATTAAAGTTTGCCTTCGACAAGGCGACTTCCGCATTCGACTTTGCCAGAGTTGCGCTGATCCATACGGAAGACAATGCGAAGATCACTGTCCGTATGGAGATTGCCGAAGAGGAGGCTTCAGAGTGAAGCACCTTGGCGACATCACGAAGCTGCACGGTGCAGAACTGCCGCCTGTCGATGTCGTAGTGGGAGGCTCTCCTTGCCAAAACCTTAGCGTAGCCGGAAACCGTATGGGTCTGGAAGGCAGTGAGAGCCGCCTGTTTTATGACTATGTCAGAGTAGTAAAGGAGATGAGAGATGCCGACAGAAAAAGAGGGCATTCAGATGAGTTTATTCGACCTAGGCTGTTGGTCTTCGAAAACGTCTTCGGCGCACTCAACAGTAACAAAGGCAAAGACTTCCAGATCATCCTTACGGAAATCGCGAGGATCGCAAGGCCGGACTGCCCCGATGTTCCTATACCTGAGGGGGGGTGGCCCAAGTCAGGGTGCATCTCTGGAGTGGGCATCTTCGGTTGCCCCTTTTCCGTCGCCTGGAGATTACACGACGGACAGTTTTGGGGAAATGCCCTCTATGACGACGAGGGAAATGCAATTTTCCGAGGAACGCCGCAACGGCGTAAGCGAATCGCGCTTGTCGCTGATTTTGGAGGATTGTCCGCTCCAGAAGTATTATTTGTCCGCGAGGGCCTGTCAGGGAATCCTCAAAAGGGCAGAGAGACGCAAGAAGCGGATTCCGCAAGAACTGGAGGCGGCACTGCGGAGGCAAGCCGGATCTATGATGCCAGAGGAAATGGTGGGGGCGGAATAGCCCCTACGATAACTGGCGATCACCAGAATCGGATAACGGACTACACAGCAATCTGTGTAGGCAACGGACAGCGCGACATCGGGAGCCACATCTCGCCGGAGACGAGCCAGACACTTAGCACAATGCATGATCAGTTGGCTGTGATGGTGAAGGATACTGCCGTAGCTGTTGATCTCTACAACCAGAAGGTTGACGGTGACAAGACGATGACACTGGCAGCACAAAGAGCAGATCCTCATCATACGCCATGCGTCATGCAGAGGGAGGAATGATGCAGAGAAGGACCGGAACATTGTCGCCGGGGCAACATGCCGGAAGCTACAACGGACAGGACGCATACAACAATATGCTGATCGTGGAGGATGGTAATGAAATGCTACAGTCTACAGGCGTTCGGCCTGTACAAAGAGACGGAAGCGGCATCGGCTCTGAAGAGTCGGGATTACAAGGACGCGACCGATCTGATTATAGGGGGGGGTATGGAAAGTTATTCAGTAAGAAGACTCACTCCACTTGAATGCGAACGCCTCCAAGGGTTGCCCGACGGATGGACGGATATCGGCGATTGGGTTGACAGCAAGGGCAAGAAGCACAAAGCGGCTGACTCTCCGAGATACAGGGCCATTGGAAACGGCATTTGCACTCCGTTTTGGTTCGTGCTTCTGAGACGGATTTCAGCGATGTATGACCGTCCGGCTACCCTTGGATCCTTCTTCGACGGCATCTCGTCATTCCCTCTCTTATGGGAGCGGCTGAACGGTCCAGGGACGGCGATCTTCGCGTCGGAGATCGATGAGTTCTGCATCGCCGTCAGTAAGAAACATTTTCCAGACACTACAGAAAAGGAGGAAACATCATGAGTTTGCCTGTATTGATTTTAGGCAAATCAGGGAGCGGCAAGACCTACTCCCTCAAGAATTTTAAGCCGGGTGAGGTCGGCATCATTTCCGTAGAGAAGGGCCGACTGCCGTTCCGATCAGACTTGAAGGTCGTGCGGATCCCGAAATTTGAGAAATCGGCGACCGTCGACACTGCCGCTCAGGCGAATGCGGCGAAGTACGCATGGCTGGAGAGCACCATCGCCAAGAGTAAGGCAAAGAGCATTGTTATTGATGACTCGCAGTATCTTCTCGCGAACGAGATGTTTGATAGGGCCTACGAAAAGGGCTACGACAAGTTCACCCATATCGCCGCCAATTTCCGTGGACTTATCCACTTCATTAACGATCTGGAGGATCCAGACAAGGTCGTCTACCTTCTGCACCACTCCGAGACCGATGCCGATGGGCGCGAGAAGTGCAAGACTGTGGGCAAGATGCTCGATGAAAAATTGGTGGTGGAAGGGTGCTTCGACATCGTTATCTACTGCCAGGATCATAAATTCTTCACCCAGTCTAACGGAATGAGCACCGCCAAAAGTCCCGAGGATATGCTGCCGGATGAGATGCCCAATGACTTACGCGCGGTTGATGAGGCTATCCGCAGTTACTATGGCATGGCAAAGAACGAGGCAAAGCCGGAAAAGACTTCAGCCGAGTAAAATGTCAAGAGATTTAACAAAGAATTTACATACCTTACACAAGTTTAATATGCGCAGACCCTGTTTTACAAGGTCGATGGTGTAAGGTATGTGCATAAAGATTAAGGAGGGCCATATGGCATTACCTAGTTACAACAAAGCAGCACGGAGAAAATCCTACACACAGCTTCCGAAAGGGGCTTACGTCCTTCGGATCATCGGAGCAAGAGAGGAGCAGAACAAGAGCGGATCCGGCACTCACCTGACAATCGCCTTTGACATTGCGGAAGGCGAGTATGCAGGTATTTACCAGAAACAGCACGAGTCCGATACCTCAAAGCCCTGGCCCAATGACGGAATGTTTTACCTGACTGTTCCGACAGACGGATGTCAGGCATACGTCATGGACAATTGGAATACCTTCTTCGCTGATCTGGAAGACAGTAACAATGGTTTCGTCTTCAGCGGAGATCCGAAGGCGCTCAAGGGCAAGTTCATCGGCGGCAAGTTCCGTCTGGAGGAACACGAGTACAACGGCAAGGTCTACTCCAACACCAAGATGGTGTGGACATGCGTAGCCGACGATGTACGGAAGGGAAATGCCGGACGCATGCCGAACGACAAAAAGTTAGCCCAGAGCGCGGCACCAGCCATGGGCGATGACTTCGTGGCGCTTCCTGACGGAATGGACGACGATGAACTGCCGTTCTGAGGCAGCAGATCCCTTCGAAATCGCTGACATCTTATCGACTTTCCGTGTGATTTGTGACAACAGGGAGCAAAAGACTCCAAGGGCTGCCGAAAGGTTTAAGGCCCTTGGGGCCATCGAGAAAGGCGTTCTGGATTACGGTGATTATTGCGCCAATGTGGATATCTCTGGATTACCATTATACGACATTTCCGCAAGGGTCTATCCCTCTTGCGTGATCGAGCGGAAGATGGATCTTGATGAGTTGGCGGCATGCTTTACTCACAGGAGAGAGAGGTTCCACAAGGAGTTCGAAAGGGCGAAAAATAAGGGCGCAAAGGTGTATTTGCTTGTGGAGAACGCATCGTGGGAGGCCATCCTGATGCACCGCTACAAGAGCCAGTTTAGGCCGGAAGCATTCAAAGCTTCACTGGTCGCCTGGATGACAAGATACGACATAACGCCTATCTTCTGTAAGTCAGATGTGAGTGGCGAAATCATAAGGGAAATACTGTTCCGTGACATGAGGGAGCAACTGGAGAGAGGAGCATTCGATGGAATACAACGACAATGAGTACGTGAAGCTATTCCGTAAGACAGTCAACTGGGGCTGGTACAAGGATTTGCCCACGAGATGCCTGTTTTTACACTGCCTGATCAAGGCTCACTGGCATGATTCCTACTTCGAAGGATACAAGATTGGGAGGGGTTCTTTTGTGACTTCACTCTCAAAATTGGCAGATGAGAACGGAATGTCCGTAAAACAGGTTCGGACGGCACTTAACCACTTAAAACGGTCAGGCGAAGTGGCAGTCTCCGTAACCCCAAAATTCTCAATAATTACGGTGCTTGGCTACGACAAATATCAGGACAGGGACAAAGTAGAGGGCATCACAAGGGCAACAGAGGGGCAGAGGAGGGGCAACAGAGGGGCAACATACGAAGAAATTAAAGAATTTAAAGAATATAAAGAACCCCCCAAACCCCCCAAGGGGCTTGCCGCTTCGCTCGGTCCAGGTGCCCCAGATGATGCCGAAGAGACGATGTTTGACGGAGAAATGACGGTTGCGGAATTTCAACGACTGTCGCCAGAGGAACAGGATGCGCTCTACATAGCGCATGGGTATGAGTGATGAGCAGCATTTACAGATTTAATCCAGAGGATGCGAAGAGGTTTGCGAACGAGCGAGGAATCAGGACGTTCACCAGAGGTGACGAACTGCAATTCTTCAAGTGCCCTTACTGCGGTGAGTACACCAACGACAAGCACACCTTCGCGATCAACCTTAAGACAGGGATGTTCAAGTGCATGAGGGCGAGTTGCGATGCACACGGCAACATGATCACCCTGGCGCGAGACTTCGGCTTCTCGCTCGGCACTGATGCCGATGCCTATTACGGAAACAGGACGAGGTATCGCGACTTGAAGAAATACCCCGTACCTGAGACACGGTCAGCGGCAGTTGAGTACCTTGCGTCTCGCGGCATCAGCAAAGCCATTACGGAAAAATACAACGTGACTACACGCAAGGACAATGACGGCGTAATCGTGTTTCCGTTTTATGACGAGACAGGCGCGCTGCAGTTTGTGAAGTACCGCAAGGCCGACTTCGTCAAAGGGCGAGACAAGAACAAGGAGTGGTGCGAGGTAGGG